>ERZ1026780.1173-NODE-1173-length-18100-cov-5.778997_pt1 | contig 18100 bp, 13 predicted proteins | sample MGYA00380126_ERZ1026780 | MGnify/ENA primary metagenome ERZ1026780 (study PRJEB33269, sample SAMEA4719762) | human gut metagenome | biome: human-associated habitat; feature: organic feature; material: feces | place: Cameroon | collected 2013-10 ... | reverse complement strand
GGGGCGGGGCAGGGTGGGGGGCAACGTCGGGGCCCGCGTGGGTGGATCTGCTCGGACGTCCCGCGCCAAGCCGTCAGCGAACGGTAGAGGAGGTCGCCGTCAGCAGGAGGACCGTTTCGATCCGGTCGGGCGGGAGGCCCGCCAGCTGTGCGAGCGCCGCCGCGTAGGCCCGCATCTGGCCCGCGTACTGGGCGCGCATCCGCGCCACGAACGCCGCCTCCGTCTCCTCCGGTCGGGGAACGTTCGTCTTGAAGTCGTAGATCGTCGCCCGGCGGTCCGCTCCCGTTCCCGTGAAGACGACCCGGTCGAACTGGCCCGACTCCCACACGCCGTCCCGGCAGAGCTCGTAGGGCGTCTCCCGCCACAACTCGACGGAGCCCGCCGGCCGCACGAGCGCGCGTTCAAGGTCCGTCCGCGCCGCCGCCGCGTCCCACCACTCGACCTGCGCCAGGGCTTCGTGCGCCTCCGTGCCGCGCCGGAGCGCCGCCACACGCCCGCGTTCGGACGCGAAGAGCGCCCCCGCCTTCATCCCCGAGTGGAAGCTGCGCGACGGCATCCGGCGCGCGACATGCCGCCGCGCCGCGCGCACCGGCGGCGGGCTCGCGGCGACGTCCACGCCGGAAGCCGGAGCGGACGCGGCCGGCCGCTCGTACCACGCCGGGTCGCCCGCGTCCGCAAGGCCGCACATCCGGACGAAGCCCGAGAACTTCGTCGTCTTGCCCTCCGTCTTCGGCGCGGGCGGCAAGATGAGCGTCAAGGCCCGCTTCGCGCGGGTCATCGCGACGTAGTAGACGCACAGCCCCTCGTAGACGCACGCGTCCTTCACGGCGCGGTAGGGGCCCGCGAGCGCGGGGTCACCCTCCGCCGTCGCCTCGCCGGGATTCGGCAGCACCCATTCGGGATCGCGGCCGACGAGCGGGTCGTTGACGGTGTGGTCGAGCCCCATGTGTTCGTAGAGCGGCAGCAGCACGTAGTCGAAGCCGAGACCCTTCGAGCGGTGGATCGTCATGATCTTCACGCTGCCGGGATCCGCGAGGTCGCGCCGCTTCTCGGCCTCCAGATAGTCCACGAAGGAGGCGAGGCGCGTGCCCGGCTCCAGCGACAGCTCGAACGCCGCCGCCGCGCGCAGCATGTCCGCGAAGCGCTGTTCCGTGAAGGCGTCGAACGCCGTGTCCGGCAGACGGGCGCGCAGTTCCTGGAACGTGCGCCCGAGGCCGCGCGTCGTGAGCGCGTCCAGCGCGTCGCGCGAGACGACCTCCGCCGCCGGCAGACCGTCCGGGTAGAGCGCCCGCCCGAGCGGCGTCGTGCGCAGGTGGTTGTAGCTGAGCGCGTCGTCGGGATGCTCCGCGAGCTTGACGTAGGCCGTGAACGCCCGGAGGACGGGCGTGTCGAGGACGGCGCTCTCGCCTTCCCAGGTCGCGGGGATGCCCGCATGCCGCAGCGCCGTGCCGATCAGTTCGCCGAAGTCGTTGGCCCGCACGAGCACGGCGCAGGAGAGCCCGCGTTCCCACGGACGCACCGCCTGCAGCTCGTTGACGAGCGGTTCGGCGAAGGACTCCTTCTTCGCGTCCGCCGTTTCGACGAGATGCACGAATCCCCGCGTCGCCCGGTCGTGCGCGACGTGTTCGGGGCACCGCCACTTCCCGAACTGGGCGAGGAACTTCCCGCTGAACACGCGGTTCACGGCGTCCGCGATCTCCTGCGTGTAGCGGTAGGACTCGTTCAGCTCCCGCAGCTCGTACTTCCCGCTTTCCCGCAGGTTCGCGAAGATCGCGACGTCGCCGTTGCGCCAGCCGTAGATCGCCTGCTTGCAGTCGCCCACCACGAACACGCCCTTCTCGCCGTCCGCCTGCACGGCCTCGTCGACGAGGTTCCCGAGCGCCGCCCACTGCTCGTGGCTCGTGTCCTGGAACTCGTCGAGCGCCCACTGCCGGATGCGCGCGTCGAGCCGGTATTCGAGCGCGAGGCGCGCCGCTTCCGGCAGCGACGCGACGAGACGCGGCACGTCGCCGAAGGTCAGGCGCCCGCGCGCCCGTACACACCGCGCATACTCGCCCTCGAAGGCCGCGAGGAGCGCGTGGAGGCCGCGCGCCGTCTCCAGCCTCCGCGCGAGGTTGAAGCCGTGCATGAGCCGCACGGCCCGCGCCGCCGCCGGTACGTCCTCCAGGACCTTGGGGATCTTGGGGATTTTCCCCGTGAAGGTCCGCACGGCGGCGATGAACGTGTCCGCCCCGCGCTTCCCGGCAAAGGGCGCCAGCGCGTCCGCCACGGCGCGGATCTGCGGAATCGTCGCCGCCAGCGCCTCCGGCGGCTCGGGCCAGATGCGCGCGGCGTCGCCCCAGCCCGCCGCGTCGGGGTGGTCCAGGTAGAGCCGGTGCCACGTCCCCACGAGATCCTGGTAGGTCGCGATGAACGACCGGCACGCCTCGCGGTTCTTCGCCTGGCGGAACGCGGCCGTCAGGGCCCGCTTCGCGCCGTCGTCGCTGCGGCGGAGGATGGAGAGGGAGACGCCCGTGTACGCGCCCCCCGCGTCGAAGTCCCCCAGCACGGAAACGTCGCCCGCGAGGCCCAGTTCCAGCGGGAACATCTGCACGAACCGCATGAGGAAGCTGTCGAGCGTGCCGATCTGCGTGAGGTGCTGCGTCTCCACCACGCGGCGCAGGAGGTCCGCGTCCGCCGGACGCTGCGCCGCGTTCTCGGCGAGCCGCCGCACGAAGCGCGCGAAGATCTCGCCCGCCGCCGCGCGCGAGAACGTGAGCGCCACGATCTCGCACGGCTCGACCCCTTCGCGCAGCGCGGCGACAAGGCGCTCCACGAGCGCGTACGTCTTGCCCGTCCCCGCGCTCGCCTCGATCAACTCGTTCTTCATGCCGTCACCTCCCCGCCGCCGCGCACGTTCTGGTCCGCGAGCCAGCGCGCGTCCACGCTCAGCTCGGGCCGGTCGTAGATGAGCCCCGCGTAGTCCCACCGCCATTCGTCCGTCGGCGCGGGCGGCCAGAAGACGCCGCGCCGGATGTCCCGCAGGAGGCGCCGCACCAGCTGCTCGGCGTCCGTCTGCCACGCCGCCGCGTCGAGGGCGTCCGCAAAGCACGTCTCCTCGGGCGTCTTACCGAGGACGCAGTAGCACGCGCTGCGCGCCGCCGTCTTCGCCGCCGCGAAGCGCGGGTCCGCGCTCACCTCCAGCATCGCGCAGTAGAGCGGCAGCTGCAGGCTCTTCCAGACCATCTCCTTCATCTTGCCCTTCCCGTCGACCTGGGTGGCGAGCGGCAGACCGCGCGCCTTCGCGAACGCCACCGCCGCCTTCGTCGCGTCGAACGGCGAGGCGCGGTCCGGCGTATCCCAGGTCTTGTAGTCGATCACGCACCACGCGCCCGTGCGCTCGTTCACGTCCACGCGGTCGCAGCGTCCGTGGACCGTCGTGCCGTCGTAGACGACCTGCAGCTTCTCCTCCGTGGCGACGATCCTCCAGCCCTCCCGCCGCCAGGCCGCCTGGCGTTCGGCGAACGCCGCAAGCCGCCGCCGGGCGGAGTCGGCCTGCAGCGCGACGATGGCGGGCGTGGAGAGCCCGAACCCGTCGACGAGGATGCGGCCAACCTGGCACTCCAGCTCCGCCGCGATCGCCCGCGCGTCGTCCGCGTCCGCGAGCGGCCCCTTCGCCCAGGCGTCCAGCGCCTCGTGGCAGAGCGTCCCGAACCGCGCCGCGTCCAGCTCCTCCGCCGCGTCGTCCACCGCCTCGCCGAACTGGCGCTTCAGGTAGTACGTGAACGGACAGCGCAGGTACCCGTCGAGGCTGGACGGCGAAATGTGCCCGAGCGGCGCCTCCGGCGGCGGAAGGGGCAGGTCGAGCCGCCACGCCTCCGGCAGCGTCCGGGCCGGCGTCCGCCCCGTGCCGACGACATCCGCGTAGAACCGCTTCGCGCGCGCCGCGAGCGTGGCGGCGTCCCGCGTGCGCAGCAGGAGGCGGGACGGCTTCAGCGCCGTGGCGTCCGACGCGAGCGCGTGGAACGAGAGGCGCACGTTCTGCGGCGGGCGGCACGTACACGCCTCCTTCAGGATGAACGCATCGCGCGCCGCGCGCATCTCGTTCGTCAGGAGCCCCAGCCCCTTCCGCAGGGCGTCCGGCAGGAACGGATGCCCCACCACGCTTTCCGGCACGCGCCCCTCCTGGAAGCCGGCGATCACAAGCTCGTCCTCCGCGAGCCACGGCACCTCCAGCCAGCCGTCCGTCTGCACCACGTCGCCCGCATCGGGCTCCAGCGTGTACGTTGCGCCCGCGAGCCGCTTCGCGAAGAGGACGCGCGCCCGGGACGCGGGGAACGCCAGCCCCGCGAACTCGTCGAACATGTCCCGCACCGCCTCGGCGGCGGATGCGAACTCGCGGTCCTCCGCCCGCGCCTCGTCGAGCGTCCGCGCGGAGAAGATCTCCTCCAGCATCCCGCGCACGTTCTCCAGGTCCTCCGACCGTGTCAGGCGCTCCCGCACGAACTCCACCACGCGCCGCAGATCCCCCTCCGCGAACGTCCGCACGTCGTCCAGCGTCTCGGGCAGGTGGTCCGCCTTCAGCCGGTCCAGCTGCCCCAGCGTCCGCACGAGCGCCAGACGGGAGAGGCCAAGCGCGGACGCAAGCCACCGTTGCACGTCGCCCTGGCGGATGAACGCGCTGAACACGTCGTAGCGCGGCTCCTCCGACAGGGCGACCAGCTGCCCGAGGAGGTGGCCGAGCGAACTCGTCGCCACGGCCTCCCGCGCGGGGTTGTGGAGCGTGAGCCCTTTCGTCTGGAACGCCCCGCTCAATTCGGGGAAGAGGTCGCCGTCCACCAGCGTGAGCGCCGGCAGGGCCTCGGCGGGCGGGACGGACGCAAACCAGTTGGCCACATGCGCGGCCTCGGCGCCCGGCGTCGCGAAGACGGAAACCGCCTCGTCCCGCACGCCGAGTTCGTCCAGGAATCCGTCCGCACGCGGCACGACGCGCCCCCAGACGTCGAAGTCGCCGTCCGCCTCCGGCGCGGCGTGGACGAGGACCGTCACGGGCAGCCCCAGCGCCTCCAGGACGCGGTAGAGCGCGGGAATCGGCGAGAGGAGACCTGGCAGCACGATGCCCTCGACGCCGGGCAGGTGCGGCGGATGTTCTACGGCAAGCCCCGCCGACTCGCCCCGGAAGCGCACGCCCCTTCCGTGCAGGGCGGCAAGGTAGGTCTCCTCCAGACGCGCGAGGTCGCGCCAGCGGGCGACTTCGAAGTCGAGGTTGTCGCCCACGATCAGGTCCGGCGCACGCGCCGCGGCATCGCGCATCAGAAGGCCGTTTTCGCCGAGGATGCTCCACACGCGCAGAAGCCCCTGCGCGACGTCGACGGCCTCCGCAAACGTCCGGCGGGCGGGCGCGTGCGGGAAGAGGACGGGGTAGGCGCCCGGCTCCGCCGCGCAGAGGACGTCCGCCAGCACCGCAAGCTCCGTCACGGCGTCCGCCTCGGGAAACACGGCTTCGAACGGCTCCAGAAGATGCGCCGGCATCTTCACGGCGGGCGGCACCACGCCGGTCGCCTCGAAGCGCGCGGCGAGCGCGAACCGAAGCCGCCGCGCCGCCTGGGCCGTCGGCGCGAGGACGAGCAGGTGCGCAAGCGACCACGCGCCGCACGCCGTCCGCCGCGCGCGCGCGGCGAGCCAGTCGGCCGTTTCGTCGACCAGTTTCCGCTCCGGGTTCAGGAACGTGCGTTCATGGATCATGGGGTTAGACCTCCACCCCGGCGTCGGCCAGGACCTTCTCGTGGACGCACTTCGCCGTGACGACGCCCATCTCCTTCAGGGACTCCAGCTGCCGCACCACGTTCGCCGGGCCCTCGCAGAGCTGTCCCTTCGCCTTCGCGTAGGCGTCGGCCAGGCCGTTCAGGCGCTTCCCCACGTCGGCGAACGTCGCGGAGAAGGTGGCGAACTTCTCGTACATCTTCGCCGCCGCCGCGAAGATCTTCTCGGCGTTCTCGTTCTGCGCCTCGCGGCTGCGGAGCAGCGCGACGACCTGCAGGCAGAGGAGGAGCGTCGTGGGGTTCACGATGATCACGTGCTTCCGGAAGGCGTCCGTCGCGAGCTTGCGGTCCCGTTCCATCGCGAGCAGGTAGCTGCCCTCGTTGGGGATGAACATGAGGATGTAGCCGGCGGATCCCTTCACCCGCTTGGCGTAGTCCTTCCCGGCCAATTCCTCCATGTGCCGGCGCACCGAGGCGAGATGGGCCTTCGCCGCCGCCTCCCGCGCCGCGTCGTCCTCTGCGGCCACGTAGTCGAGATAGGCGGTGACGGAGGCCTTCGAGTCGATGATCAGCTTCTCCTTGTTCGGGAGGGGGATTTCCACGTCCGGAATGAGCTTGTTCCCCAGCTCGTCGACCTCCTGCGCCTGGGGCAGGAAGTCCCGCCCCTCCGTGAGGCCGGCGGCGGAGAGGATGTTCGCGAGCACCATCTCGCCCCAGTCGCCCTGGGTCTTGGACTCGTTCTTGAGCGCCTTGGCCAGGTTCTCGGCGTCCGCCCCGATCTGGAGCGCCCGCGCGCCGAGGTCCTTGATCGCCTGGTCGAAGCTCGCCTTGTTCACGATCTGCTGCTTCCGGTTTTCCTCAAAGGCATGGCGGAAGTCGCCGAGTTCCTTCTGGAACGGCGCCATCAGCTCCGCGAGCCGCTGGCGGTTGAGGTTCGAAAGACCTTCGCTCGATGCCTTCAGCCGCTCCTCGGCGAGATGCGCGAACTGGACGCGCAGGGTTTCCAGCGCCCGCTCCGTGAACTGCCGGCACGCGGCGTCCTTCTCGTCCAGACGCTGACGGCAGGCCGCCTCCTTGTCCTCCAGCCGCTTTTCGGCGAGCCGCCGCTCCTGTTCCACCTGCGCCTTCGCGAGCCGGAACCCCAGATAGACCCCCGCAAGCGCGAGCGCGCACCCGCCCAGCGCCAGAAGAACCAACACGACAACCTGCATAAGAATCTCCTTTCACCCTCCGTAAACGCCCGGGCACGCCGCGTCTTACACGTTTCCGCAAAATTCCGCACCGTCAGCGCGCAAAGGCCCGGTCGGCGAAGTCGAGGAGCCAGTTCCAGTCATAACCCGTCATGCCGTGCTGGCCGCCCCGGCGCACGTACCCCAGATACGGGCCGATGCAGCGCGTGTCGAAGTTCGCCGGGAAATCGCCCTTCGGGAGCCCCGGTCTGCCCAGGAACTCCCATGCCGGGGAAGCCGCCACACAGGCGAGCCATTCGCCCTTCGTGTCGAACCACCCGCTGTTGAAGCCCTCCACGAGGACGGGGCGCGGCGCGATGGACGCGACGAGCAGGTGCTGGTCGAACGCCATCGCCTGTTCGTTGTCGACGTACTTCGCGTAGGCCCGGCAGTACCAGTGCGGGAAGCTCGCCATCTCGGTGGAGACGTTCTCGCCGAAGTCGCGCTTGGCGAGCGGCACGCCGCCGCCGCCCGTCTGGTTGGGAACGCAGACGGCAAACCGTTCATCGCGCGAACAGGCGAGGAGCGGCGTCTTCGCGAGACGCGAGCAGCCGGTCGCGACGCTCTTCGCCGCATCGATCTCGGGGATCGTGAAGGCAAGGTCGAGGCCGCGCGAAAGCCCCCACGCCCACGCGCCGATCGCCGTAATGTTGTCCGTCGCGTCCGGGTCGCGCTTCGGCCAGAGTTCGAAGAGGCCCGTGTAGGCGAACGCCTCGTCGTCGCCCTGGCGCACGTCCACGTCGGGCGACATCTCGCAGTAGCAGGCGCTCATGACGGCGTAGCCGCGCGCGAGGACCGTCTCCAGCGGGAACGGCGAGGAGGTGTCCGTGCGGCGCGCGCGGCCGCGCGTCTTTTCGGAGGCCCGGTTGTTCTCGATGGCGTACGCCTTGCCGTGGCGGCACCAGCCCTGCTGAACGGGGATCTCGGGATCCGTCGCGAGTTCATGGTTGCCCCGGTAGTTGAGAAAGAGGATGACCGGGCACTTCGCCGCGTTCTCGCAGACGAGGCGCCCCTTCTCCCGCCTCGGCGCAAGGCCCGTGATGCGGTTCGGAAGGAAGAGGATCCAGTCGACGCGCGGACCCGTCTTGTCCTTTCTGAACCACATGTGGTACTGGCGGCGGATGCCGAGGCCGTCCAGCGTCACGCCCTCCTCGAACAGTTCCGTCACGACGGCCTCCGGCGGCGGCGGCGTGCGGCCGAACATCTCGCGCTCGAAGATCCGCACGATCTCGGCGCGGCGCGCCGGCCATTCGGAGGGGCCCTTCAACTTGCGCCCGTCCGCGAACGTCAGCGGATCCTCCAGCGTGTAGGGGGCGACCTTCGCCTCGTCGTAGTTCGGCGGCCGCGCAACGGCCCCCGACGCCGCCAACACGCCCACCACCAGCAACACCATCTTCACCGTCATGCTTTCATTCCTTTCTGTTCACCATCCCGGCAGCGTGCGGCCGCACCACGTTGCGTCCCTCCCGCCACTTAACTACTTAACTACTTAACCACTTAACTACTTAATCACCCACGACGCGCACCGCGTCGATTGTGTTCGCGCCGGCGGCGAGCATCACGAGGCGGTCCACGCCCAATGCCACGCCGCCGGTGGGCGGCATGAATTGGAGGAGACGCAGGAATTCCTCGTCGAGCGGATAGTCGGCCTCGCCGAGCCGCCGCCGTTCGGCGCGCGCCGCCTCGAAGCGCCGCCGCTGCTCGGCCGCGTCCGTCAGCTCCGTGAAGGCGTTCGCGAGTTCCATGCCGTCCACGTAGAGTTCCCAGCGCTCCGCCACGTCGCCGCGCAGTTTCGAGAGCGACGCGGCGGGGGGCGGATAGTCGATGAGGACGGTCGGTTCGCGGGGAAGGTTCGGCTCGATCTTCGTCGCCATGTCGAAGTCGAAGCGGTCCTGGTCCCAGTCCGCGAACGGATCCCAGCCCGCGTAGGCGCGGTAGGCGTCCCGCACGGCCAGGCGGCGGAACGGGCCGCGCGGAAACGGGCGGAATGCGCCGAGGACGTCCGCGACGAGCGCCTCCATGTCCGCGAGGATGTCCAGGTAGTCCGCCCGCGCGCGGTACCATTCGAGCATCGTGAACTCGGGATGGTGGCGGCTTCCGCGTTCCCCTTCGCGGAAGCACGGCCCCATCTGCCAGATGCGCGCCAGGCCGGAGGCGAGGAGCTTCTTCATCTGGAGTTCGGGGGAGGCACGCAGGAACCAGCAGCCGCTCGCCGGGCAGTCGATGTGCGGCTCGGGGGCCGGCGCGGGGATCCGGACGGGCGTCTCGACCTCGACGAACCCACGCGCGTCGAAGAACGCGCGGATGCGGCGCAGCGCCTGCGCGCGGAGGACCAGGTTCTCGGGCGTGGGCATGGCGCGCCTACTCCGCCGCCTTCGCCTTCAGCGGCAGCGGCCAGCGCGCCGTCTCGACGGGGAAGGCGGTCATCATCGACGTGCGCGCGCCGGGGGCGGCGTAGCTCCAGACGACCTTCTTCTCGCGCGTGATCTCGAAGGCCGTCGCGCGGCTGCCGTCCGCGGCGCCGTTCGCGTAGGTGCCGACGACGAGGTTGCCGTTCGGCTTCTCCCAGATGCCGCAGAGGTTGTCCAGCTTCAATTCCGGCGCATCCGCGCAGGTGAACTGCCAGACGATGCGGTGGTCGGGCGTGAACTCGGTGATGGCGCCGAGGTGGGAGATGAGCGTGTTGCCGTTCGCGCGGCGGAGCGCGTCGAACGCGAGCGGGGCGTGTCCGCTCGCGAGGCGGGGCGTGGGCTGCTCCCACACGAGCGTGCCATGCGCATCGTATTCGCGCACGACGTTCGCGCTCGAGCAGCAGACGAGGTAGGTGCCCCGGGCGGTCTTGCGCACCATCCGGAAATGGCTGTGCGCGCCGGGCATCTTCCCGTCCGCGCCGCGCGGGTCGGCCTTGAACTTCACGACGGGCTCGGTCGTGCCGGCCTTCAGCTCGGTGATGAAGTCCGTGCCGTTCTCGGCGACCACGATGTTCCCGTCCGGAAGGATCTCGAAGCCGAAGATCCCCTCCTTCGCGCAGGGCTTGTAGAAGAGCTCGGTGCGCCCGGTCGGGATGTCCGTGCGGTAGAGGTCGCCGTTCGACCAGTAGACCCAGTTTTCGTGCAGCCACACGCGGTGGATGTTGCCGCAGCCGGACTTCGACCACGCAATGCCGCCGTCCGGGGCGACGAGGTACGCCCGCCCCGCCCCGCACGCGAGCAGGGGCTGCTCCATCCGCCCCTTCAGGGACGGTTCCGCGCACGCGAGCAGCGTGGCGCCCAACACGGCCAGGACCAGACGCTTCATGGCCTCACGATCCCGGGTGGACGGGATGTCCGCCAGCCGCACAGAGCGGGCAGGAGGCGGGCTCCCAGGTGGTGGGCTGGATCTGGACAAGCGAGAACATCGGGATGTCGCCGAAGCGGACGGTCCCCTTCGAGCGGTCCACGAGCAGCACGACGGCGGCGACGTCCGCGCCGGCGGCCTGCACGAGGTCGATCGTCTCCTGCACGCGGCCGCCCTTCGTGACGACGTCCTCGGCGACGACGTAGCGTTCGCCGGGCTTCAGGGCGAAACGGCGCATCGCGAGCTTCGTGACGGGCTTGCCGGTCGCGTCCACGCCCTCGCCCGGCACCTTCTCCGCGAAGACGCACTTCGTGTCGAGCGCGCGGGCGACCTCGTGCCCCACGAGGATGCCGCCCACGGCGGGCGAGATGACGCCGTCGAGGGGGCCGATGTCGCAGGCGGCCTTCATCTTCGCGACGAGCGCGTCGCAGAGCCGCGCGGCGATGCGCGGGTAGCGCAGCACGTTCGCGCACTGGAAGTAGCGGTCGGAGTGGAGCTTCGAGCGCAGCTCGAAGTGCCCGGTGAGCAGGGCGCCGGTATCGGCGAAGATCTTGAGTACCTCTTCTTCGGTCATCATGGCCAGTTTCCTTTGCCTAGTTTAACTTTGCCTAGTTTAACAAAATCATACGTGCGCGATTTCCAGCTTTCCCGTTGGGCCGTCCATATCGACAGGCCGTCACGGCGTCCGTTTCATCCACTCGCGCAGACGCTGGAAGACGCTGTAGAGCGCCGGCACGAAGATGATGCCCACAAACGTGGCGGCCAGCATGCCGAAGCAGGTGCAGATGCCGATGGCCTGCATCGCGCCGGCGCCGGCGCCCTTCGCGAAGACGAGCGGCAACACGCCGAAGATGAAGCTCCAGGCCGTCATCATCACGGCGCGGAAGCGCAGGTCCGCGCCGCGCTCGGCGCTTTCCTGCACGGTGAGACCGCGTTCGCGCTCGCTCTTCGAGAACTCCACCATCAGGATCGCGTTCTTCGCGGCGAGGCCGATGAGCATCACGCAGCCGAGCTGCGCATAGACCGAGAGCGCCGTGTGCGTCGCCCAGAGGCCGAGGAACGCGCCCGTGAGGGCGAAGAGGACGGAGAGCATCACGCTCACGGGAACCGACCAGCTCTCGTACTGCGCGACGAGGAAGAGGTAGGCGAAGAGCATCGCCATCGCCATGAGCCAGAGGAGCTGGCCCTCGTTCTCCTTCTCCTGCAGGGCGACGGGCCCCCATTCGACGGCGAAGTCCTTCGGCAGGGGCGCGTTCTGGACGAGGTCCATGATCTCCGAGGAGGAGACGCCGTCCGCCGGCGTCACGTCGCACCAGGCGGCGAGCATCTTGTTGTAGCTCATCGTCTCGCGCGGTCCGGCGGAGTATTCGAGCGACGCGATGGACGAGAGCGGCACCGCCTTCCCCTGCGAGGCCGGGATGCGGATGTCGAGGACGTCGCTGATCGAGCTGCGGTAGTCGGGGTCGTTCTGGAGCTTCACCTCGTAGACGCCGCCCTTGATGTTGAAGTCGTTCACGTAGTAGCTCGCGAGCTTGTTCTGGAGCGTCTGGAAAATGACCTTCGGCGTGAGGCCGAGGAGTTCGGCCTTCGCGCGGTCGAGCTTCAGCTCCAGCTGCGGGGTCGCGGCGGTGAAGCCGTGGACGGCGGCCTTCACGAGGCGGTTGGAGGCGAGGTAGGCGACAAGGCCGTCCGCCGCCTCCAGCAGCTCCTGCGGCGACTGGCCGGCAAGCGTGCAGAGGTTGAAGCCGACGCCGCTCGATCCGCCAAGGCCCTTGATGGCGGCGGGCTGGGTGAAGCGGAACTCGGCGGCGTAGAGGTCGTCGGTGATCTCCTTCAGGCGGTCCATCACCGCGTCGATCTGCGTCTCGGGCGTTGTGCGCTTGTCCCAGTGCTCCAGGCGGACGAGCGCGCCGGCGATGTTCTCGCCGTTGCCCCAAAGGCCGTTCCGTCCGCAGGTGGAGGAGAAGGACTGCACGCCGGGGATGCCCTTCACGCGCTCGTGGAGTTCGTCGATGACCGCGATCGTGCGGTCGAGGGTCTGGCCCTCCGGGAGGCGGCAGTAGACGCTGATGTAGCCGCGGTCCTCCTTGGGGAGGAAGGCCGTCGGCACCTTCCCCGTCGTCCACCAGAGAAGCCCCGCCGTCCCCGCGAAGAGGGCGAGCGTGAGGAGGCCCTGCCGCACGAGGAAGCGCACGAAGGAGAGGTACCCGCGCCGCGAGGTGTCCAAGAGCCAGTTGAACGGCGCGAAGATCCGGCGCGGCTTCTCACGCGGCGGCTTCAGCAGGTAGGCGCAGAGGACGGGCGAAAGGACGAGCGCGACGACCGTGGAGATACAGAGCGCCACGCACATCGTCACGGCGAACTGCACGTACATCATGCCGACCATGCCCGAGTAGAACGCGAGCGGCAGGTAGCAGGCGAGCGTGACGAGCGTCGTCGCGATGATGGCGCCCGTGATCTGCGTCATCGACTTCGAGGCGGCCTCCTTCGCGGAAAGTCCCTCGCGCTGCATGAGCGACTGCGTGTTCTCGACGACGACGATCGCGTCGTCCACGAGCGAGCCGATCACGAGGATGAGGCCGAACATCGTCAGCACGTTCAGCGTGAAGCCGATGGGCTGGAGGACGGCGAACGTGCCCAGGAGCGAGATGGGAATCGCGAGGGACGGGATGAGCGTCGCGCGCCAATCCTGCAGGAAGAGGTAGGTGATCAGCACCACGAGGACGAGCGCGACGATGAGCGTGTTGAACGTCTCCTTCAGGAACACCTTCGTGAACGCGGTCGAATCGTCCGCCAGCACGCCCACGACGCCCGGCGGCATGCGCGCAATCCACTTGTCCACCTCCTTCTTGACGCGCTCCGCCGTCGCGACGGCGTTCGCCTCCGGCGCCTTGTAGACCTCAAGCCAGACGGCGGGGTTCTCGTTGAAGCGCGAGCGCACCGTGTAGCCCTTGCAGCCGAGCTCGACGCGGGCGACGTCCTTCACGAGCACCTGCGCGCCCGTCTCGGGGTTCGTGCGGATGACGATGTTCTCGAACTCCTCCTTCGTCTTGAGGCGGCCCTTCACGTTCAGCTTGAAGGAAAGGTACTTGTTCGCGTACTCGCCGCCGACCGTGCCGGCGGCGGCCTGCACGTTCTGGCTCTCGATCGCGTCCTTGATCTCGGCGATGGAGACGTTGAGGCCGGCGAGCCGCACGGGGTCGAGCCAAATGCGCATCGCGTAGGTGCGGCCGCCGGAGGAAACGAGGGCGACGCCGTCCATGCGCGCAAGGTCGTCCGCCACCTGCTTCTCGACGAAGTTCGAGAGTTCCATGAGGTCCATCTCGCGCCCGTCGGTCATGAACATGTACATGACCATGCGGTCCTCGGGGCTCTTGCGCACGACGATGCCGCTCTGCGTGACCTCCGTGGGGAGCTTCGGCTCGGCGCGCTTGACGGCGTTCTGCACGTTGACGAGGGCGATGTTGGAGGGCGTGCCGGGGCGGAAGACGCAGTAGCAGTTGTAGGCGCCCTTCGCGTTCGCGTTCGACTTGTAGTACCAGATGTCGTCCACGGCGTTGATCTGGTCCTCGATCACCATGCCCACGGACTCGTTGACGACCTCGGCGCTCGCGCCCGTGTACGTCGTCGACACGGTGATCGTCACGGGGGTGATGTTCGGGTACTCGGCGACCGGCGTGCGGAAGAGGCAGATCGTGCCGCAGAGCGCGATGACGATCGACACGACCCACGCGAGGCGCGGGTGGTCGATGAAGACCTGGGAGATGGACTTCATGGCGCGGGCATCACCTTCATGCCCTTGCGGACCTTGTGCCCGCCGTCGGCGACGATCTTCTCGCCGACCTTCAGGCCCTTCTCCACGAACTGCCAGTCGCCCTGGATGTTGCCGCGCGCGATGTAGCGGCGCTCGGCCGTCCCGTCCCCGCCGACGACCCACACATAGGGCCCCTGCACGTCCTGCAGGATCGCGGTGGGGGGCACGGCGGGGCGCGGCACGCCCTTCTTCGAGGTGAGCGACACGGCCACGGTGCCGCCCGGACGCAGCCCGTAGGCCGAATTGGGATAGAGCGCGTACATCTGGATCGTGTCCGTCAACTCGTCGGCGGCGTTCTCGCTGTACTCGATCACGCCCTCCTCGCCGAACGTGGTGCCGTCCGCGAGGCGCAGCGACAACTGCCCTTCCGCCCGGCAGCGCTTCGTCGAACCGCCGAACATCTCCAGGAAGTCGCGGTTGGAGATCGAGAAGCGCACGCGGATGGGGCGGAACTGGATGAGCGTCACGAGCGTCCCCTGCCCCTTCTGGAGGTAGTTGCCCTCCGTGAACTGCGTCGTCCCCACCTTCGCGGCGATCGGCGCCGTGATGCGGCAGTGGCGCAGGTCGTCCCGCGCGGTCATGAGGTCCGCCTTCGCCGCCTCCAGCGAGGCCCGCGCGCTGTCGCGCGCCGAGAGCGCGTTGTCGAGCGCGTCCTGCGAGACGGCGCGCGTCGCGACGAGCTTCAGGTGGCGCGCGTAGCTGAGCTCGGCGTAGCCGAGCGAGGCCGTGCATTCGGCCACCTTCGCCTCGGCGTTCTTCACCGCCGCCTCGTACTTGACCGAATCGAGCCGGTAGAGGAGGTCGCCCTTCTTCACCTCGCTGCCGTTCTCGAAGGCCACTTCGAGGATTTCGCCGGAAACCTGGGGGATCACGTTCACCTGCGCGACCGGCACGACGCGTCCCGGATAGGTCCGCACCGGCTTGTCGGCCACGGCCTTCACCTCCGTGACCGGAAGCGTGATGCGCGTGAGGTCTTCGGCGCCGAACGCCGCAAGGGCAAAGCCCGCGGACAGCGCGGCCCACAGGCGAAGTCTCGTCAAATGTCTTGTCATGTCTCGTTACCGTCTTGTCTCATGTCACAACCCGCACGGACGGGCAAAGGGAACCGCGCCCCTGCGGAGTTTCATTATACCACAGTTCAGGCGGGCGCGTAATGTGGTATAATGGTGCCCATGAAGCAACGTGGCGGCAGAGCGGGTCAGGCGGCGCTCGAATACATCCTCGTATTCGCGGCGCTACTGGGCGTGTACTTCGCCATCCGGGTCTTCGCGCGCGCCGCGCGCCAGTCGGCCACGCGCACGACCACGCTCGTCACGAGCGAATACCCCTGACGTGAAAGGACGGAACACCATGGACATCCAGAATGCGAAGAGAACGTTCAAGAAGGGCCAGACGATGGTCGAGTACATCATCATCATCGCGCTCATCGCCATCTCCCTGATCGCCGTGTTCACCTACTTCAGCCGCGGCGTGGGCAAGAAGGTCGCCGGCGCGACCGAGGCAATCTCCGAGAGCGAGGGCTCGGACGCCAAGTCGGCCGTCGAGAACATCGACACCGACGTCATCAAGAAGCTCGGCGAATAGGCATGCGCGCGCGCGGGGACAGTCCTCCCCGCCCGAGGCCGCGTGCCGGGCGGTCGGGACAGGCGATGGTCGAGGCGATCATCGTCCTGTTCTTCGTCTGCCTCGTCTTTTTCGCCGTCTACGAGTACGCAAGCCTTCTGACTGCCCACACCGTCCTCGACTACGCCGCCGCCCGCGCCGCCCGCGCCCGCGCCGTGGGGTTCAACGACTTCATGGTGACGAAGACCGTGCGCGTCGCCACGATGTCCACCGCCGGACGCTGCCTCGTGCAGGACGACCGGGGCGGCCCCCTCTCGACGGGCGCCCTCGTGAGCCGCATGGGCTCCTACCTCGAACGCGAGAGCGAGGCCGACGTGCGCGGCATCCTCGACTTCGCGCTCTGGAACAACGCACGGCTCGGCTGGTCCTGTACCGACCCCGGCGGTGGCGCCCCGCTCGCCCTGCGCGTCTGGCAGCGCCGCCCGCTCTACGGTTCCACGGACGACTCCGCCCCCCTCCACTCCCTCGAAGGCGCCGCCGAAATCGAAGGCCATGCATCGTTCTACTTGCAGTAGTCAAGTGGGCCTACGGCCCTTAAGTGATTAAGTAGTTAAGTAGTTAAGTAGTTAAGTGATTAAGTGATTAAGTTGTTTAAGTAATTGAGTGAAATGGAAACGATTGTCCGATACTTAAGGGCCTCAGGCCCACTTAACCACTTAAGGTCCGCAGGCCCACTTAACCACTTAAGGGCCGCAGGCCCGCTTAACCACTTAAAGGCCGCAGGCCCGCTTAACCACTTAAAGGCCGCAGGCCCGCTTAACCACTTAAGGGCCGCAGGCCCGCTTAACCACTTAAAGGCCGAAGGCCCACTTAATTCCCCCAAGGGGGGACAGATTGTCCTCGTGCTTGCGTTCATGGTTCTGGGACTCCTCTTCCTCGTGCTCGTGAACGCGGACGTCTTCCTCGCGATTAGGGGGAAGGGCCGCCTCCAGAACGCGGGCGACGCCGCCGCCCTCGCCGCCGCGCGCTGGCAGGGCATCACGCTCAACGCCCTCGGCGCGCTCAACCTCGCGCAGATCGACATCGCGTGCAAGTATGCGGACGCCCCCGCCACCGCCACCAATCTCCTCGCGGGCGTCCAGCACCTCCAGGAGCGCCTCGTCTTCGCGGGCCCCCTCGCGGGCCTCTACGCGGCGCAGCTCGCCGCGAAGCGCAACGGCGTCCTGCCCGACCCCGACATGGCCCGCCTCGTGGAGGACGCCCGCGCCGGGGCGGCCGCCTACGTCCCCGCCACGCCCTCCTGGCCCGGGAAGGCCCAGGACTACGCGGAGATGCTACGCGGCGCCGTGCAGGACGGCGTCTACGCCGGCTGCGAGAACGCCCGCTACTACAACTATGGCGCGACCGGCGCCCATCCCCTCTACGACCGCGCCTTCTACTACGCCGTGGACGGCGAGGACTGGTGCTGGTTCTTTTTGCGCGACGACATGATGGCCCTCCTCCAGGGCTTTACCGGCTGGGGCGAAGTGCCCGTCGACCGCGCCGCCTCCCCGCAGAATCCCGAGTTCTTCCCCGTGGACGTGACGGCGCGTGCGGGCGCCCTCCAGGACGTCGATCCCGACCGGAACGGCGCGCGCATCCGGCAGTGCGTCCTCGACCAGGCCCGGCGCGCCGGCTGTGCGCACGTCACCGACGCCGCCTTCGACCGCGCCGGCGTCCTGACCAACCGGACCGGCTTCGTCTGGTACCTCTACGGTTCGGACTGGCGCCGCTGGGACGAGATGCACGTCGGCGGCGAGGCGCGCCTCCCCCTCCGCAGCGACGTCCAACCCCGCTACGACATTTTCGGCGCCTCGGCCGCCGCCCGCGTCACCGCGACGCTGAAGCCCGTCACGCCCGGCGTCGCGGACCGTCCGAACGTCTGGACCGCCGCCGCCAAGCCCTTCGGCGAAATCGACGGGGCCACCGTCACCCTCGACGGCACGTTCCCGCTCGTCACCCCCGCCTTCACCGCCGTGCGCCTCATCCCGCTCGCCGGCGCGTCGGAGCCGCGCCTCAACATGGCCGAAGGCGCCTGGGTCGTCCACACGCGCGACCACGTGCAGGCCTGTGCCGAAGGGCACTTCGCCGCCGGCTGCACCTACTGCGCCACGCTGCGCACCTGGCACGACCCGGCCTTCCGCTCGCGCGGCGTGCAGTGGCTTTCCGCAAACAGCGCCCAGTGCCGCCGCCCCACGGACGGCACGGCCCCGGGAGGAGGGACGCGCCATGCACGGTAGGAACGGACAAGCGATGGTCGAGTTCGCCCTCTGCGTCTTCGCGCTCGCGCTCGTGCTGAGCGCCCTCCTCGCGTTCGGCGCCATCATCCCGCGCACGGCGCGCCTCCAGGGCGAGGTCCGGCGGGCCGTGCGCGGGAT
>ERZ1026780.1171-NODE-1171-length-18123-cov-8.330806_pt1 | contig 18123 bp, 18 predicted proteins | sample MGYA00380126_ERZ1026780 | MGnify/ENA primary metagenome ERZ1026780 (study PRJEB33269, sample SAMEA4719762) | human gut metagenome | biome: human-associated habitat; feature: organic feature; material: feces | place: Cameroon | collected 2013-10 ... | reverse complement strand
AAACCGCTATTGCCCAAACGCATGAAAAAAGGTTATAATAATACATGACCATTTCAGTAGCGTTATTGAACGCAGAGGGAGGCTCAACTTGATAAAGGTAATCTTCGGCGAAACCGGCGCAGGCAAGACCAAGCGCATAATTGACATTGCTAACGAAACGCTTAAAACGGCAAACGGCAGCATAGTATTCATTGATGACGACAGCCAGTATATGTTTGGCTTGAAGCATGATATCCGTTTTGTGGATGCTTCGGAATATCATATAGACAGTCCCAAGATGTTCTTTGGCTTTGTTTCGGGCATTGCGGCGCAGGATTTCGATTTGGAATACCTTTTTGTTGACGGCTTTATGAAAATAGTCCATCACCCGCTGGATACATTGGAGGATTTGTTCAAGGAGATGGCAGCGTTTGCGGAGCGCCGCAAGGTTAAGCTGGTGCTTAGCATAACCGGCAGCGTAAATGATGCGCCCGCGTTCCTTAAGCCCTATATAGACGAGGAATAATTGTCCATGCCGTTGCGGCGGCGCATAGGCTGCGCTGCCGTGCGGCGTTTGTGTGCGCAATTCATGTTGCATTGCGCGCTGAATTATGATAAAATACAACTTGCGCCGGAATGATGGAATTGGCAGACGTGACGGACTCAAAATCCGTTGTTGGCGACAACGTGTGGGTTCGAGTCCCACTTCCGGCACCAGACAAAGATAATCCGAACCAGATCTTCATAATCGGAGACGGGTTCGGATTATTTGTTTATATTGAAAAATTTTAGGAAGCATACGTCTGATGAAATGGCGGTTTAAAGCGCCTGAAATCCAAACCAAGAGAGTTAGGGAAACCAAAGCTTGCCTTGTGTTTCGATTATGCTCTTCTATTTATTGCAGCTTGGATAATACCATTTATAATATTATATATGAATAGTGTTGGGAGGTTAATAAATGAAAACAAAAGAATATGCCTATATCAGAGTATCGTCTCGCGACCAAAACGACGATAGACAGAGGCTTGCCATGGTTGAATACGGCATAGCACCCGGCAATATCTATATGGATAAACGGTCCGGCAAAGATTTTGAACGTCCGGGGTACCAACGGCTGCTGCGCATGCTAAAAGTCGGAGACACCATCGTGATAAAGAGTATCGATCGGCTGGGGCGCAATTACGATGAAATTCTGGAGCAATGGCGGCTGCTGACAAAGCAAAAACAAGTGGACATAATTGTTCTTGATATGCCGCTGCTTAACACCAAACAAGGCAAGGATTTGACAGGTGTAGTGATTGCGGACATTGTTTTACAGCTGTTGTCCTACGTTGCGCAGACGGAACGCGAGTTTAACAAACGACGGCAGGCGGAAGGCATTGCGGCAGCAAAAAAGCGCGGAGTTAAGTTTGGAAGAAGGCAACTGGAACGCCCCGATAAATATCCAGAGATTAAAGAGGCATGGAAAAACAGAATACTTACAGCTCAGCAATCAGCGGATTTACTCGGCATTTCGCGCACAACTTTTTTTAAATGGGTACATGATGACGCTATCTTGGACGAGCGGCGCGTCGATTGATGATAAGTAAAATAAAGCATGGCATTGCTTATTCGGTACGTGGTGAAGCGGATGCGCAGATTGTCGCCGAATTTGCATGTGAGATTGACATACTGCCAATCGAAGATGAATTGGCTGTGTTTGAAAAAGCATTTCTGGAACAGAGCGAACGTTGAATAACAAACGCCACAGGGACTTCATGTCCCTGTGGCAATTAAACTTGCGAGGATCTATATGAAAAAAGACTTCAGACCTTTGATACTGAAAAATTTATACAGCTTTGCGGGAGGAATTGTGTGCCTGCAGGTTATGCATATGGATCGTTATGTTAGCTTTTGCTTCTATGCTACCTTTTATTTGACGCTGATATTCTGGATAGTGTGCGCTCTGGAAAAAATGGAGCGGATCGAATTTTGGATGCTGATCGGAATGACTATTGCGTTGATTAGCGTCCTAATCAACGCAGTTCTCAGCGGTGCAATGGTCACTATACAATACCTCAAGAAATTATTATCTTTTTTCAGCACATTACTCTTTTTCTCTGCTGCTTATAAATCTGTACCTAATGCATCGGTACAACGTTGGATTTATGGCATTCTGGATTTGGTATCTACCTGTTTGATCGCAGCTTTTTTTTATCAGCAGCAGCGCGCTTATATGTTCAATGGTGTAATCTCAAACTATCTGACTTTCGGTTTTTCCAATCCAAATTTAACAGGGATGTTCCTTGCAGGAATAATTATATTGGAAATGAACCGGATTCCAACGCTGATGCGTTCTTGGCAGCGTATTCTTGCCTGGGGTGAAGTAGGCTTTTTAATTTTTTTTCTCTGGGAAACACATGCTAGAAACGCATTGCTTGCCGTTACTCTTTTCTTTGTTTGCTTTGCTGTTTTATCTTTGCATAAAGCAGATCAGCCTCAATTTGGAAAGGCTTTTGCCAAAATCGCAGCAATATGGCCGCTTCTTTTTGCTGGAGCATATATTCTGCTTCTACAAATACCAAGTGTTATTCGACTGTTTTCATTTTTTGAAGCTACTGGTAAAAGCATTACCTCCCGCATGGAGATTTGGCGGAGGGCATTGCGACTTTGGGTTGCCTCTCCCATCTTCGGTGCCTATGCACAGGCGGGCGGCGGTACGGGAAGCAGTCAGCTTCATAATACGCACATTGATATTCTAGTATCCTACGGCCCGATCGTTTTGGGTATTGTATGCTTTGCATTGTATTCTCTAATTTATATGGGCGGAAAGCGTCAATCTCGGCAACAGTTTCTTTTAACGATTGGATTCATTTGCGAGATTGCCTTGGGTGTCGGCGAGGCGGCAATTTTTTCAGGTGGACTGGGTGTATATCTGTACGCCGGTACCTTTCTGCTCCTTCGAAATCTTTATTGGCCGGAGAACGGTATGGTAACTGTACTATGAAACTCATTTTTCTATCCAACTTTTATAATCACCATCAAGAGCCACTTTGCCGTGAACTGGCTACCCAAAGCGGAGTATTATTCCGCTTTATAGCATGTGGGTCGATATCACCGGAACGGCGGATGATGTGGGGTGAAATTAAGGAACTTCCGAACTTTGTCATCACACCGTATTCTCCAGCTGAATGGGCTGTGGTATCTCAAGAGATTCTGGCAGCAGATGCTGTTATCATCGGTTCTGCACCACAAGCACTTATAAGGGAACGTCTTAGAGCGGGGAAGTTGATCCTGCGCTACCAGGAGCGTCCTATGAAAAGTAGTATGGACCCTATAAAATTTCTGCCTCGAATGGTGAAATGGCATAATTGGAATCCACATGACAAGCCGATATATCTCCTGTGCGCTAGCGCTTATGCCGCAGAAGATTATGCAAAAATGGGGTTGTTTTGCGGGAAGGCATACAAGTGGGGGTATTTCCCTAAAATGATTACCTATGATCCGGAAACACTACTCTCAAAAAAAGAAAAGGATAGCATTTTTTGGGCTGGGCGCTTCTTGGAATGGAAACACCCGGATGACGCGATCATGGCGGCGATACAGTTGCGGGACGCGGGCTATGCATTCACGTTGCGTATGGCAGGTAGTGGGGTGTTGGAACCAAAGCTGCGTGAAATTATCGCGCGGAATGGGCTTGAAAAACAGGTTCGCATTTTGGGCAATCTTTCACCTGAGCAGGTGCGTCATGAGATGGAACGTAGTGAAATATTTCTTTTTACCTCGGACCGTTATGAGGGATGGGGTGCCGTTTTGAACGAGGCTATGAACAGTGGCTGCGTGGTCGTTGCTAGCAATGCAGCTGGTGCGACGCCATATCTGGTAGATCACGGTGTAAATGGCTGTGTTTATTGCTCTGGAAACAGAAATGAAATGTACATGAATGTAGAGCAGCTGCTGGAGCATCAGTCTAACATGGTGTATATGGGCAAAAAAGCCTATGAAACCATAACAAATACATGGAATGCTAAGATCGCTGCCAGTCGGCTATGCGAGCTAATTCGTGCTATTTTAGCCGGGGACTCGTCCCCAGAACTCTATCAAGAAGGACCGTGTAGCCTTGCATGAACACACGCACGAACGAATACCATGACCATAACGATTCCTTCTTTCCAAGGCAAGTAGCAAAGAATGTCGGATGGCTGGCGGCGGGCAGAGTGATTCATATGGTACTGGCCTTTATTGTCAATTTGCTCACTGCGCGCTATTTAGGACCAGGCAATTATGGCCTAGTAAATTATGCCGCTCTATATACCGCTTTTTTTACATCCTTTGCAACTTTGGGACTAAGTTCACCACTGTTGAAGGATCTTATGGAAAATCCACAGGACGCAGGGACAGCAGTGGGAACATCGATTGCTATGCGACTGCTGTCAAGTGCATTCTCTGCTGTGAGTATTATTGCCATTGTGTCTGTTGTGGATCAGGGAGAACGTTTGACCATGACGGTAGTATCGCTTTATAGTATATCGTTGGTTTTTCAGGCATTTGATACTGTTAAATATTGGTTTCAAAGCCGTTTAGAGTCTAAATATGCCACGATTACAACTGCAGTTGGATATGTGATTGTTTCCGCATACAAGATACTACTTTTGATTTTGGAAAAAGATGTGCGTTGGTTTGCTATATCTAACACTATTGATTATGCCGTGGCAGCGATTGTATTTCTAGGGCTGTATCATTGGCGCAGGGGGCCTCGACTACAAATTTCGCTGGCAAAGGGGCGCAACCTTATGCGTCAGAGCAGAAGCTTTATCATCTGTGGTATTATGGTGTCAGTTTACAACTGCACAGATCGATTCATGCTTAAGCATCTGCTGGATGAAGCCTCCGTGGGTTACTACGCAACGGCTACTAGCCTTGCGACCACATGGACTTTTGTCCTATCGGCTATTATCGATTCCATCACACCAGGCATAATGCAGTCATTTCATGAGAATCGGGAACGGTATATCAGACGCAATCGCCAGCTATACGCGCTTGTATTCTATTTGTCGGTGGGAGTTTCATTAATAATTACCTTACTGGCTTGTCCCGCGGTAGAGCTATTATACGGACTGGAATACTTTCCGGCCGTTAGGCCCATGCAGGTCATAACATGGTACACGGCATTTTCCTATCTGGGTGTAGCACGTGGTGCATGGGTGGTATGTGAAGGGAAGCAAAGATACCTTACGCCATTGTATATCGGCTCTGCATTGGTAAATGTCGGACTGAACTTCCTGCTAATTCCGCACTGGGGTGCGACAGGCGCTGCCATTGCTTCACTATTAACACAGATATCCACAACATTTGTGTTTCCGTTTCTCATACGTCAGCTGCGTCCAAATGCTCTGCTGATGTGTCAGGCAGTTCTACTGCAAGATGTCCTGCGGAGGCGGAAGAAAGAATGATATACAGAGGATGGGTTATTTTACTATGGAAAAATTTGAAAACAAAATTCTTCTAATTACTGGTGGGACCGGCTCTTTGGGTCATGCGGTATTAGATCGGTTTCTTACCACGGATATCCGCGAAATACGCATTCTCTCGCGTGATGAGAAAAAGCAGGATGACATGCGCCACGCCTATCAGTTGACTTGTCCTGCTTACGCGGGAAAAATCAAATTCTACATAGGAGATGTACGGGATTACAACTCTATTCTAAATGCGTTCCGAGGCGTGGACTATGTGTTCCATGCGGCTGCTTTGAAACAGGTGCCATCGTGTGAGTTTTATCCAATGGAGGCGGTCAAGACCAACGTGATAGGTTCAGACAATGTAATCTCCGCATGCATAGCTAACAAAGTACAGAAGGCAATCTTTCTGTCCACGGACAAGGCCGCCTATCCGATTAACGCTATGGGTATGACGAAAGCCGTGATGGAGAAAAATGTGATTGCCCGCTCCAGACAGATGCTTCTTGGGGATCCGATTCTATGCTTGACGCGATACGGTAATGTCATGGCCTCGCGTGGCTCGGTTATTCCTCTGTTCTGTGATCAAATCGACGAAGGGAAGCCTTTGACAATTACGAATCCTAATATGACACGCTTCATGATGACGCTTAGCGATGCAGTCGATCTTGTCCTGTATGCCTTTATACACGGTGACCAGGGCGATCTGTTCGTGCAGAAGGCTCCTGCGGCAACAATTGAGACGTTGGCGCAGGCTGTGCAGGAACTGAAGGGCTCAGATCTTGGCGTAACAACTATTGGAACACGGCACGGTGAGAAACTCTTTGAGGTTCTCGTTACGGCGGAGGAAATGTTACGAGCCGAAGATCTGCCGGGTTTCTTCCGTATTCCGGCGGACAATCGTGATTTGAACTACGATAATTATTTCAGTAAGGGTAATACGAAATTTAGTAAAATCGAGCAGTATACATCTCATAATACATATCGGCTTAATGTGGAAGAAATGAAGCAACTGTTGTTGAAGCTGAAACTATTTGGGGGGACCTGTTGATGAATGTGCTGATTACTGGTGCAAATGGATTTATAGGTAATAATTTGATACAGCGCCTTTATACAATCAAAGATCGTAGAGATAAAACCCGACCAGAGCTGTCAATCGACGAGATATTCCTGTGTACACGGGATACATCTGAAGAAACCTTGAAGGATTACTGTAGGAAAGTTGATTTCGTGGTTCATCTAGCCGGTGTGAACCGACCACAAGATCCGGAAGAATTTGCTGTTGTAAATACAGACTTTACTAACACAATATTGGAGATGCTTCGGGAAAATGGTAAAAGATGCCCGGTGCTACTGTCTTCTTCGGTTCAGGCCAGCTTGACTGGACGGTATGCTGGGAGTCCCTACGGGTACTCCAAGAAAGCAGCTGAAGAACAGCTTATTGCTTACAGTAGAGAAACCGGTGCAGATGGGATGATCTACCGCCTGCCGAACATTTTCGGGAAGTGGTGTCGCCCAAACTACAATTCAGTGGTTGCTACATTCTGCTACAACATTGCACGGGGACTTCCGATTACTGTTTCAGACTTAGAGGCAGAACTTGAGCTGGTCTACATTGACGATCTTGTTGACGAGATTCTGAACGCCATGGAAGGTCATCCTCACCGGATAGAGGGCGCATATTGCAGCGTTTCTGTCAGCCATTACGCGACACTTGGCGAGATCATCCGGCTTCTACATTCTTTTCATGACCAGCCGCAAACTTTACTGCTTCCGGAAATAAGGGGAGGAAGTTTTGCAAAGAAGCTTTATAGCACCTATCTTTCTTATCTACCAACGGAAAAAATCCCATTTCCGTTGAAGATGAATGTAGATGAAAGAGGTAGCTTTACGGAACTTCTGAAAACCGCTTCCTGTGGTCAGGTCTCTGTAAATATTACGAAACCTGGTATCACTAAAGGACAGCACTGGCACAATAGCAAATGGGAGCTTTTTATAGTGGTGGCTGGACACGGTATGATTCAGGAGCGTCGTATTGGCTCGGATGAAAAAATTGAATTTGAGGTCGGTGATGATAGAATTCAGGCAGTTCATATGATACCAGGCTATGTGCATAAAATCATCAATCTGAGCAAGACGGAAAATTTAGTGACGGTTATGTGGTCAAATGAGCAGTTTGACCCAAGCAGCCCAGATACTTACTTTGAGGAGGTGTGAAAATGGGAAAGATTAAACTGATGACAATTCTTGGCACGCGGCCGGAAATCATTCGACTGTCCGCTACGATAAAGTGCTGCGACCAATACTTTGAGCAAATCTTGGTTCATACTGGTCAGAATTACGACTACACTCTCAATCAGATCTTTTTTGATGATCTTGGTCTCAGAGCTCCAGACTATTATCTTGATGCCGTAGGAGAGAATTTGGGTGTAACACTTGGAAACATCATTGAAAAATCCTATGAGTTGATGGTGCGGGTTAGCCCGGATGCAATACTGGTTCTGGGTGATACTAACTCTTGCCTTTCCGTGATCGGTGCAAAGCGTTTGCACATTCCGATTTTCCATATGGAGGCAGGAAACCGCTGTAAGGATGAGTGCCTACCGGAGGAGACTAATCGTCGTATTGTAGATATTATCAGCGATGTCAATCTTTGCTATTCAGAGCATGCACGCCGGTATCTGATGGAGTGTGGTATGCCGAAGGAACGCATTTTTGTGATAGGAAGTCCTATGACTGAGGTGCTCCATGCCAATTTGGATAAAATTGAAGCGAGCAGTATCCATCGGCGTTTGGGTCTGGACAAGGGGCAATACATTCTGCTTTCGGCTCATAGGGAGGAAAATATCGACACGAACCGTAATTTCATACAGTTGTTTACGGCAATTAATGCAATGGCAAAGAAGTATGATATGCCGATCCTCTACTCCTGCCATCCGAGAAGCAGGAAGCGGCTGGAAGCAACGGGTTTTCAGTTGCACCCACGTGTAATTGCTCACGAACCACTAGGCTTCCACGATTACAACTGTCTCCAAATGAATGCTTTCGTAGTGGTTTCAGATAGCGGAACATTGCCCGAGGAAAGTAGCTTCTTTCTGTCCGTGGGTAAGCCATTCCCGGCTGTCAGCATTCGAACCTCCACAGAGCGCCAGGAAGCACTAGAGACGGGATGCTTTGTGTTGGCTGGAACCGATGAGGAGACCATTCTACAGGCAGTAGAAATGGCCATCAAGATGCAGCGAGCAGGATACTTTGGCACGCCAGTTGATAGTTACGTTGTTGGAAATGTATCCATGAGAGTTGTAAGACTTATTCAGAGCTACACAGGTATCGTGAATAAAATGGTTTGGGGAAAGGATAGATAAATGCTGTGTCAAGAGTTACATGGTTTATACATTGAGCCTATTCTAGCCTAGGATCATTGCCCAGGAGATAGCATTTTTGAGTGTGTAAATGTGATTGCTGAAACTCGTCTCGCTTGACATGGGCTTTTTTATATGAAAACGAAATTATAAAGCCGGATTCGCAGGATGACAGGACGAAAATGGCAGTAACCATACTTGCAACGCTCATTATAATGGCGGCATATTTCCTCGTTTTGTATGGCGGGGTAGGCTTTATTCAGGATAAAAGGTTCTTTTCATCCGCGCCGAAAGAAAATCTGGATGCGATACCGGATAAAAAGGAAAGGTTCCCCGGTGCGCATATCGTTGGTTGGATAATCGAAGGAATAGCTGTTTTGATGTCCATAGGGGCGGCTGTCATTACCGCGTGGGACGGCATACGCAATAACTTCGGCTTTTTGCAGTTCTTTGGGCGATTTCTTGTGATGCTCTATTGCATGGAAATATACGATATACTTTTCTTTGATTGGTTTCTTTTGTGCCATTCAAACTTTTTCTCGCATTTTTATCCGGAATTGAAAGGAATAGTGGGACCGCATATGTTTGGATATAACAAAAAAACGCACATGATCCATTTTGTATTATATATTCCCGTCTGCGCGGTTATCGCATTGGTATGTACGCTTTTTTGAGATAGGGATATACCGTATTATTCTCTTGCCAGCCTGCGGTATTCGATGGGAAGAATACCTGTGCTTTTTCTGAACAGCTCAGCAAAGCGGCTGGAAGTTGTGTAGCCTATCATCTGTGCTATCTGGCCCATTGTAAAGTCTGTGTCGATAAGCAGATGCTCCGCCTGGCTCATGCGTCGGCCTTGTATATACTGCGTAACGGTGCATCCAAACTGCCGCCGAAAACAGCTTTTCAGCTTGCTTTCACTCATGCAGGCGATGTTTGCAAGGCGCTCGAGCGGAATATCGAATGCGTAATGATCGGCAATGTAGCTTACCACGTTGTGTAGACTGGCCATGTCCTCAGCAGACTGCGGACGCTCCTGCCTGCGGCTTTGCCGCTTCCATGCGTCAACAACTAAGGCGATCGCTTCCGTTACCTTTGCTTCATAAAACAGCGCGGCAGCCATGCCGTCCCCGCGATAATTTTCTACTTCAAAGAGCGGCTTGGACATGGCGGGAAAATCAGCCACATTGTCAACGCTTTGGAACGCGGCAGGCAAACTGAAATAGTCATCAGGATACTGCTTTTTCAATATATCCTCATAATATGCCGGAAGAATTTCGATACCCACCGAATGGATGGGTATTTTTTTATGTATAAGCGCACGGTAGCGCTGCTTCCCGCCGACAATGGTTTGAATGTCGCCAGCCGAAAGCCGCCTGTATGGGTTAAGCTCTTCGCCGGATATGGAATCGTAGCGCTGAATGCTTATGCACGCCGGAATTTCCATATCCAAACAGCAATCCTCATTGAAATAAAAATCGTGTATTTTAATATCGAACAAATCCTGCTTTGCATAAACCCAATAATAGCCGCTGCCTATTGCCGGCGCAATTTGCCAGCACACCCCGGCCGGACTGAATTTATCCGGGCAGGGGACGGGTATGAAGTTGTTCTTTTCAAGCAGCGGACGGTAGTAGTCTGCTAAAACGTCGTTTTTCATAGTTGCCTCCTTGCAACGATCAGACAAATCTTTGCAACGATTCGGCATGACTTTATGGCAGGCATTGCCGGAATCGCCGCGCTATGATAACCTTAACTATGGTTAGTTGACTCTAACTGAAAGTATAACAAAAGGCGGATGGAAAGTCAAACTGCCTATCCGTTGCAAAGGAGATTTTTATTATGCAGACGATCAATAAAAAAGGGCTGAGCGTTAAAGACCTTGTTACAATAGGCATATTCTCGGCATTGTTTCTTGTGTTCGCGCTCGTGGGCGGCATTTTCTTTGCGCCTAATCCGGTGCTTACGTTCTATATGCCGGTGGGCAGCGCGCTGCTGTGCGGCCTGGTATATCTTTTGATGCTGGCGAAGGTGCAAAAGCGCGGCGCAGCAGCAATACTTGGCGCGATACTTTGCATAGTTTGGTTCGTTACCGGTATGCATTGGGCAATGGCGCTGGGCCATCTTGTAATGGGCATTGTGGCTGACTGCGTGGCCGGAGCGGGGCAATATAAAAGCAAAAAGGTCAATTCCTTGTCCTATATTCTGCTTTCGCTTGGAGGCACGGCATCCTATCTTGTGTTTTTTGCCGATCCTAACGGCTGGGCAGCAACTATGCTTGGCAACGGAACCGAGCAATCATACATCGATACAATGCGTTCAACAGGAACTGTTTGGATAATGATAATAATGCTTGCGGGTACGATAATTGCTGCCGCCGTAAGTGCGTTTATAGGCTGCAAAATGCTGAAAAAGCAATTTGAAAAAGCCGGTATCGCAAAATGAAGCCCCTGAGCTTTGACCCAAGAACAAAGCTGAGACTGCTGCTGATATGCGTGCTTTGCGCGATGGCGGCGCCGAATCTTTATGCGCAGCTTGCGCTGGTGGTTTTGATAGGACTGTTTGCGGCAATCAGCGGTAAATGGAGGTATGCGCTGCGCGGTATTGTGGCATATGCGCTCATATGCGCGTTTACCGTTTGGTGTATGGGAGTGCTTGGCGGCACGTTGCGCACTATGTTCGTGGCATTTCTGGGTCTGCTTCATAAGGTGTATGCCTGCGGGATGCTTGCAGGGGTTGTGATTTCTACCACAAAAGTAGGAGAGTTTCTATCTGCCATGGCAAAGATGCGCGTTCCTAAAAAGCTGACAATACCCCTTGCGGTAATGCTGCGCTATTTGCCCACTATACGCGAAGATTGGCGCTTTATAAAGGACGCAATGCGGCTGAGGGACGTTTCGCCAACGCTTATAGGCTTTTTGAAGTCCCCTTCTATGACGGTAAACTGCCTGTATGTGCCGCTGCTTACGGCGGCGAGCAAGGCAGCGGATGAACTGAGCATAGCCGCAGTTACCCGCGGCATAGAGAACCCAAGGCCGCGCACATGCCTTGCCGAAATCAAAATGCAGCCCGCAGACGCGGTTGCGATTCTGCTATTTGCCGCGTTTTTCTTTGCGGAGCTGATATGGAAGGCGGTGGGATGAATGATAGAGTTTAAGCATGTGTCCTTTTCATATGTGGATGATGCTGACGGCGGGCTGAAGGACATTACGCTCAGTATTCCCGATGGGCAATGCGTGCTGCTTTGCGGATGCAGCGGATGCGGCAAAACAACGTTCACGCGGCTTATAAACGGCCTTATACCGCAGCTTTTTGTGGGCAATCTGGCGGGCGATGTGATGCTGGACGGCAAAAGCATTTTTGATATGCCAATGTACAGCATTGCGGAAAAGGTAGGCAGCGTATTTCAAAATCCGCGCACGCAGTTCTTCAATGTTGATACGGATGGTGAGATAGCCTTCGGCATAGAAAACGAGGCGCTTGCGCAGGAAACACTGCGGCAGCGCGTTGATAAAACGGCACGGGAACTGCGCATTGAAAATCTGCTTGGCCGCAATATCTTTGCCCTGTCCGGCGGGGAAAAGCAAAAAATAGCATTCGCTTCGGTATATGCAATGGGGCCAAATGTATATTTGCTGGATGAACCGTCATCTAATCTGGACATGAATTCCATAAACGACCTGCGGGAGCATTTGCGGCTCATCAAGTCGCAGGGGAAAACGATAATAATAGCGGAACACAGGCTGCATTATTTGATAGACGTTGCCGAGCGCGTTATATATTTGGAAAACGGCAGCATTGCGGGGGACTGGACAATAGAGCAATTCCGCGCTATTTCGGACGAACAGCGTCGGCAAATGGGCATGAGGGCCATTGACATTGGCGGGGAGAAGCCGGCGCGCTTTGCGGATGGTAACGGTGAAACGGTACTGGAGCTTAGAAACGTTGCGCTGAATTATAATGATAAGCAGGTTTTGAAAAACATATCGCTGAAAGCCACACGCGGGGAAGTGATAGCAATAGCGGGATACAACGGCGCGGGAAAAACCACGCTTTCGCGCTCACTATGCGGACTGCATAAGGAAGCGGGCGGCACATATCTTTGGAACGGCAAACTGCAAGGAACCAAAGAGCGCATGAAGCGGGCGTATATGGTGATGCAGGACGTGAACTATCAGCTTTTTGCCGAAAGCGTGGAAGCAGAATGCACGTTCGGCATAAAGAAGCCGGATACAGAACTGGCTGAAAAAACGCTTTGTGCATTAGGGCTTGCGCCGTATGCCAAGCGCCACCCGAATACGCTTTCCGGCGGGCAGAAGCAGCGGCTTGCCGCGGCCTGCTCGATAGTTTGCGGCAAGGAACTGCTGGTGTTTGATGAACCGACGAGCGGCCTTGACTACGGCGGCATGGAAAGCCTTGCAGGGCTTATCAGCCAACTATCGGATATGGGGAAAGTGATATTCATAGTTACGCATGACTATGAATTTGTTTGCCGCACATGCACAAGGGTGCTTAGGCTGGATGCGGGCACGGTGCGCAGCGATATAAATATTACAGAAGAGACAGCGGCGGAAATAAAGAGCGTTTTTAACGTGAGGTAGGCGGATGAAAAAAGAAAAAGAGAAAAGTACGTTCGGCTGGGTGATGACATTCGCCGGGCAGAAAAAATCAAGATATATTGCAAGCGTGTGCCTGGCTGTGCTGGGTGCAGCGGTGCAGATGCTGCCGTATTTTGTGATGGCGGGCGTTATAGGCAAGCTGATGGCGGGGAATAGAAATTTGCACGAATATATGCTTGAATGTGCTGCAATGGCTGCACTTTGGCTGCTAAGGGTGCTGCTACATTCGCTTTCTACTGCGCAGTCGCATCAGGCTACGTTTGCCGTGCTTGCCAATATCCGTAAGCAGGCGCTTGAAAAGCTTTCGCGCATGCCGCTTGGCGATATTCAGCAAAAAGGCTCCGGTGAGCTGAAGAACATACTTGTGGAGCGGGTGGACAGCATGGAACCGACGCTTGCCCATGCCATTCCGGAAATGAGCGGCAACGCCGTGGCGGCGATTGCAACGCTTGCATATTTGTTTGCGCTGGATTGGCGCATGGCTCTGGCGGCGCTTATCACACTGCCTCTTGGCATGGTTTTATTTATGCTGATGATGGCAGGGTATGGCAAAAACTACAACCGTACCGTGGCGGCGACTAACGCGCTGAATGACACAGCGGTGGAATACATTGGCGGCATAGAGGTAATAAAGGCTTTTGGCAAAGCAAAAAGCAGCTATGAAAAATTTGTGAGCGCGGCTAAGGAATGCGCGCAAAGCTATATAGATTGGATGAAGAAAAGCAATTTCTATTTTACTTTTGCCATGAATATAATGCCCGCAACTCTGCTGAGCGTGCTACCGATAGGCGGAGCATTGATGAAGGCGGGCACGCTTTCGCCGGAAACGTTCATGCTTACCGTAATTCTTTCAATGGGGCTTATTACGCCGGTGATAGGCTGCATGAAGTTCACGGACGACCTTGCAAAAGTAGGTACGATAATATCCCAGGTGACCGGCATACTTACCGGCAGGGAACTGTCGCGGCCGCAAACGGATATGCAAACGCCGGCAGATAATACCATTGAATTAAAAGAAGTCCGTTTCGGCTACGGGGAAACAGAGGTGCTGCATGGCGTGAACCTTAGATTCGTAGAAGGAACTGTGAATGCGCTTGTTGGGCCATCCGGCAGCGGGAAATCGACCATCGCAAAGCTTATTGCGTCATTCTGGGACGTTGACAGCGGGACAATTTTGCTTGGCGAGGTTGATATACGCAATATCTCCGCGGAGCATTATAATTCCCTTGTCGCCTACGTTTCGCAGGATAACTTTCTTTTTAGTACCAACGTCCGCGAAAATATTCGCATGGGCAGGATAGGTGCAACAGATGCGGAGGTGGAGCAGGCAGCTCGTGATTGCGGGTGCTATGATTTCATAATGGGGCTTGAAAACGGCTTTGATACGCAGGTGGGCAGCGGCGGAGGGCATCTTTCCGGCGGCGAAAGGCAAAGGATAGCCATTGCGCGCGCCATGCTTAAAAATGCTCCGATAGTTATTCTGGATGAAGCGACTGCGTATACAGACCCTGAAAACGAGGCCATTATTCAGCAAAGCGTTGCCAAGCTTGTTCGCGGTAAAACGCTGATAGTGATAGCGCATAGGCTGTCCACTATTGTGGATGCGGACCAAATAGCCGTGGTGAATGGCGGAAAAATAGAGGATGCCGGTACGCAGACGGAGCTGCTTGCAGGCTGCCCGCTGTACCGCGCGCTTTGGAACGCGCATATTTCATCAAAGGACGGAACGGAGGAATGCGGAAATGCTTGAAATACTGAAAAAGTTCTTTGACTTCTGCGATGAAAGGGAGCGAAAAGAATTCTATCTGTCCATAGTTTTGGGTGTGCTTGCGGCGCTGCTTTCCGCGCTGAAAATACCGGCGATGGGCATCATGCTTATGGCAATTCTTGAAGGGAACATTACGGTAAGGGCAATATTGCTCTCCTTTGCCGTGATGCTTGCCTCAGTAGTAGGTTCATCGCTGCTTAAATATCGTGCTACTGTGTTGCAGACGGACGGCGGATATTCCACCACTGCGAAAAAGCGCGTGCAGATAGCGGAGCATTTGCGCTATCTCCCTATGGGGTATTTCAATGCAAATAGTCTTGGCGCCATAACCTCCGTTACCACCAACACCATGGACAACCTATCCGGCGTATCCACCCGCGTGGTAATGCTTGTTACAGAGGGCATATTTTCAACGGCTGTTATGACGCTGGCTGTATTCTTGTTCGATTGGCGCGTTGGTTTGCTCATCATCGCAGGATTGGCGGTTTATGCGGCCGTGAACAATGCCTTGCAGCGTGCATCCGAAAAAACCACCGTAAAGAAAGCTGCCAGCGATACGGTTGTTGTGGAGAGGGTGCTTGAATACATAAAAGGAATAGCCGAAGTGAAATCATATTCGCTTACGGGAAAATACAACAGTCGGCTTAATATGGCTATTGATGAAAACGCTGCGGCTAATACGGAAATGGAACTGAAGCTTATGCCGCTTATGCTGGCGCAGAATGCCATGGCAAAGCTTATTGATGTTGGTGTTATTGCGCTGTCACTTGCGCTTTATACTGGCGGACATATGGAACTTTTTAGCTGCATAATGATGGCGGTATGTTCATTTATGCTCACTGAAGGGCTTGAGCAAGCGGGGACGCAGTCGAGTCTGTTACGTGTGGTAGATACCTGCGTTGAACAGGCGGCGAACATATTAAAACTGCCCGCAATGGATATATCAGGGCAGAAATTTGAGCCTGGGCATTATGATATTAAGGCGGAGAACATTCGCTTTGCATATGATAAAAAGGTGATTATAGACGGTGTGACGCTTGACATTCCGGAAAAGACGACCACCGCAATAGTAGGCCCATCCAGCGGAGGCAAAACGACGCTTTGCCATCTGCTTGCCCGCTTCTGGGATGTTGATGCTGGAAGGGTGACGCTTGGCGGGCATGACGTGCGCGAATACAGCATGAATAGCCTTATGCGCAACTTCAGCTTTGTTTTTCAGAACGTGTATCTGTTTCATGATACCGTTGCCAATAATATCCGCTTCGGTCAGCCTGACGCGCCGATGTGAAAGGTGATGAAGGCGGCGAAGAAGGCGCGCTGTCACGATTTTATTATGAAATTGCCGCAGGGATACGATACGGTGATAGGGGAGGCCGGCGGTTCGCTTTCCGGCGGCGAACGGCAGCGGATCTCAATTGCGCGGGCAATGATGAAAAATGCGCCAATTATAATACTGGACGAAGCTACGGCTAACGTTGACCCTGAAAACGAAAAGGAACTGATGGAGGCCATAGAAGAACTGACAGATAAGAAAACGGTTATAATGATAGCACATCGGCTAAAAACCGTCCGTTATGCCGATCAGATTCTTGTGGTGGACAAGTGGAAGATAGCGCAGCGTGGCACACATGATGAACTGATGCACCAAGACGGCATATATCGCCGTTTTATCAGCGGACGCGAGCAGGCTGTAGGCTGGAAGCTATGATACAAGTGAATAAGTTTGTTGCAAAGTCGCTGTGCATGGTATAATACCATAAAACATGCAGGAGGGGGTTGTGATGAGCGGCGGCGTATATCTGCTTCCCATGACGGCTGAAATGTACCATGATTATTTTAAGGAGTATCAAAACGACCTTGATCTGTATATAGACAAGCAGGCTTATGAGCCATATGTTTACAACGCGGATAAGGTTGATAAGTATATACAAAGGCAGAAAGACCTAAACCGAAAGACGTTTGCCATAATGAACGGCGATGAAATGGTGGGGGAACTCATTATAAAGAACATAGTTGAAAAGCAGAACGCCACCATGGGGATAGCCCTAAGGAACGCAAGGTATAAGGACAAAGGCTACGGAACGAAGGTGGAGCGGCTGGCGATAGAATATGTGATCAACGAGCTGGACATCCCGTGCTTTATGCCGATACAATATTGACCAACAAACGCAGCCAGCACGTGCTTGAAAAGATAGGCTTTGAATTCATAAAACAAGAAGACGATTTCAGGTATTATTGCATAAGTCGACGGACAGATAACGCATAAAAGTAAACAGGCCCCATAATGGGGCCTGCATTCTGATGCGCTTATAAAGCAATATCTTGATAACTGCTAAGCTCTGGCTCACCTACGTTACTCCAGCATCTATAAATGTTATATCTCGAAAGTCCTTCTTCGGTTTTGTGGTCAAATCTGAAAATATGCCTATTAACCTGGCCCAAATGTTCCTTCATGAAATTATAAGTAGAATCGGGTTTGGGCTCCCCGACATCCGGCTTCAATAAGGCCAAATACTCCTCGGGATAAAGACATTCGCAAAACCACTCAAACTCAACCGGCATATCTTGGCAATAACTAAACAGCCAAACATCCATTTTAGCTAGTCGATCGAAACCAGAATTATCAAAGTAGTTAGATGTATGAAGTTCAATATAAAGAGATATCTTGCCTTTCTCTTTGCACCATAAAGCTATATTACTGATAGCATCCGAATCACTGTCATATATTTCTCTGGCATTTTTGAATGATAGTATCCATGAATATTCGTCTTCATTGATTATATAATGCTGTATGATACTAGCACTAAGCTTTTCTTCCGCTCCTATCAATTCATTGTTTTCATCGAAGAAGAATATTATGCCCGCGCTGACAAAGCTGCTTTTTCTTTTCAAAATGCGCCCGCGCTTTACATTACCTATTACCAAATCCTTTAGCGGATTAGGGCAATAGTAGCCTAATA
>ERZ1026780.1161-NODE-1161-length-18184-cov-9.410558_pt1 | contig 18184 bp, 18 predicted proteins | sample MGYA00380126_ERZ1026780 | MGnify/ENA primary metagenome ERZ1026780 (study PRJEB33269, sample SAMEA4719762) | human gut metagenome | biome: human-associated habitat; feature: organic feature; material: feces | place: Cameroon | collected 2013-10 ... | reverse complement strand
TGCGCAGATTTTTGTGCTTTCAAATGTGCCGCGCAGGGCGGCTCCCCGTTTCCCCACACCGTTCGCCCTGTGTGGCGCTGTGTGCGCGTTTAGGGACTGGGGTGGAGTGTGTACTCACCAAAGCCCATTGAAGCAAGCGTTGCGGCGTTTGTGGGCGATGTTTAAGAGAACCCTGTAAATACCGCTCCGACGATGGAGAAATGAGCCTTTGGGGAGGGTGTTTTTCCTCCTGACCATGCCCTGTTCCGAAGGTTTTCGCCCCTTATTTACCCGTTCGATAGAGGAACAAGATAAAGGGCCGCAGTCGCAAGCGCCCGCGGCCCGCCCACAAAGCCCCGCAGTGCGGGGCTTTTTCGCGCTTTCCAAAGCGCAGTCTATTTCAGCACATTTCAGAAAAACCGCAGTCTGGTTTCCAAAAAGGCACGGTGTTTCCGGCATTCGTACCCCTTTTGACCGACGGCAAGGAAAGGAGAACCCCGATGGGAGAAAAAGTGAAAAAGAAAACGACATTCTGGCTCCCGCCTGACATAATCGACCGAATGGACAGCTGGTTGAAGGCGGATAACTGCCGCAGCCGCAATGAGTTCGTGGAAAAAGCGCTGCGCTTCTACATGGGCTATCTCGGCACGGAGGATAACACAGCGTATCTCTCGAAAGCCATCCTGACAGCGATTCAGGGGACGCTGGAGGACAACAACAATCGGCTCTGCCGCATCATCTTCAAGTGGGCGGTGGAACTGAACATGATGTGCCACACCATCGCCGCACACTTTCGCACCGATAACATCTACACGCGCGAGCTGCGCGGATTTGCGGTGGACGAGGTGAAGCGTACGAATGGTCAGGTGAGCTTCGAGGATGCGGTACAGCACCAGCGGCGCATCGAGCCGGATGATGAATGGCCCGAATCGTACTGATTTCACCTTATCTCAAGGGCGGAAAGAACGCAGCGAAGCTCGCGCATCGCACACGCTACGTCGCCACGCGGCCCGGCGTGGAGCTGTTGGCGGATGAGAAAAGTGAGCTTCCGGCGACAAAAAAGCAGCAGGACTTCATTGCCCGCCTGCTCAAATCGTTCCCAACGAGCCGCGAACTCATTGAGTACGAGGACTACCGTGAGCGCCCGACACAGGGTAACGCCTCCGCTTTTATTCAGCAGACGTGGGAGAACTACGTTGAAGCGATGGACCAGAAAGAAAATTTTGTCGACTACATCTCCCATCGTCCCGGCGTGCAGAAGAGCGGCGAGCATGGACTGTGGGATGCGGGCGGCAAGGTGAAAAATCTCTCGCAGGCCGTGCGTGAGGTGGCGGAGTACAGCGGCAATGTGTGGACACCGGTGATAGCGCTGCGCCGCGAGGACGCCGAACGCATGGGCTACGACAACGCGGAGAGCTGGCAGGCGCTGGTCAAGGCGTCCGTCAACGACATCGCGGCGGCGTACAAGATACCGCCGGAACACTTTCGCTGGTATGCCGCTTTTCACCGCAAGCCGAAACAGGTGCATATCCACATGATCGTATTCTCGAATGATCCCCGTGAAGGCTATCTCACGAAAGAAGGTATCCGGCAGGTGAAGTCTGCGTTCGCAAGGAGGATCTATCAGTCGGACCGATTGCACATTTACGAACAGAAAGATGTTGCGCGCGAGTCACTTCAACGCGAAGCGCGCCGCGCAATGGCATCGTGCATTGAGGAGCTGAAATGTGGCGCGATCCAAAACCTACGGCTCGAGCAGCTCATCTTGGAGCTGGCAAAGCGGCTTGACGAAACGCATGGCCGGAGGGTTTACGGGTATCTGCCGCCGCGAACAAAGGCAATCGTGGATGCCATTGTAGAAGAGATTGCCAGGGATGAAAAGGTGTCGGCAGCATATACCGCGTGGCAGGAGCTGTACGAGCAGGTCTGCCGTGACTACGATGAGAAGCCGCGCGAGCGCGTGCCGCTCTCGCAGCAAAAGGAATTCAAGACCGTGCGCAACATGGTCATTCAGGAGACGATGCAATGGATGGCAGAGCGTCAGCGATACGCGGATGCGCAGAAATCTTCTGCCACGCTGGAGGAATCCATTCTGCCTAAAAACTTTGCGGCGGCCGAAAAAGTCAAAGTGGAATCTGCGACATCTTCCATACCCGCACAGCCTGAAAGCAAAACTACGGCAGCGCATACCCCAGAAGATGCCGGCTCCTCTGATACTGCTGCTTCCAAAGATGCTGCGCCGCCCGTGGGCAAAACGACTCCAATGCCCTCACGGCAATCCGGTCAAGCAGGACAAAATGCACCGGTAGGATCAGATTATCATGCTCCCACGGTGGGCGAAGCTGTCGTGCGGATGCTGCACCATATGAGCAAAATTTTTGAGGACAACAGTAAGTTAAATCAGATCCACCGCGGAATGCAGATCGACCGCAAGCGCCGCCGCGAACTGCAGCGAAAGCGTCTGGCGATGGGACACAAGGCGGACGATCATGAGGAGCAAACATTCAAATAAAAAATGCTGCCGCAGAATTGCGGCAGCATTTTTTAGAATCAGAACTGTGCTTGTTCAAATCAGCCAGGCCGGGATATACCAGTTTTTTTGATCGACCGGAATCATATCCGGCGGCATGCAGATCACTGCGCCGGTTCCGATCTTCGTTTTCAGATGCGCTGCCCCAGCCGAGATGCTGTCAGCATCCGGTTCTTTCTCAATAGGATTCAGCACGCTGAAATTCTTTGTGGCATTCTTTGGTGCAGAATTCTTTTTGATCTCTATCGGCGAAACGACACCATCCTGATAAATGATAAGGTCTATCTCCTTCTTGTTGCTGTCGCGGTAGAAATACAGCGGCGGCTGAGATTTTCCCTGATTGAGGTAGCTCTTGTAGATCTCAGATACCACCCACGTTTCAAAGAACGCGCCGTCCATCGCTCCCCGCTCTAACGTCTCTGCGCTGGTCCATCTGGTGAGATGTGCGCAGAGACCTGTGTCCAGAAAATACATTCTCGGAGCCCTGATCACTCGCTTCAAGGCGTTGTTGGAATAGGGCTGGATCAATGCCACAATGCCCGAGGACACCAGAATCGAAAGCCACTGCTTTGCGGTTGGTGCGGATACGCCGACCTCAGACGCAAGCGCTTCGTAGTTTACGTTGGTAGCTGTCCGCGCCGCTACGACCGACATGAAATTCAAAAATGCCGTCTCGTCACCGACTTGGGATAAGTCCTTGATATCTCTGCTGATGTATGTCTCCAGATAGGACTCATAGTATTGCTCCCGATCCACCTGCTCGTTTTCATAGAGGCGCGGCATGGAGCCCTTGTAGATGCGGGCAAACACCTCTGAGATCGTCATCTGCGGAGCGACGGACATGCGTCCCATCAATGCAGGAATATCTACTGTGAACGCTGGGAAGTGATTCCCGCTGATCTCGCTGTTGGAAAGTCCCTCCATTCGTACAACTCCGGCACGGCCGGCGAGAGATTCCGTTACCCGCTTCATCATCCGGAAGGTCTGAGAACCGGTCAGCCAGAAGTCACCACACTTCTTTTCACGATCTACATAGACCTTGATGTAATCGAACAGCTCCGGCGCATACTGCACCTCGTCGATCAGGACAGGCGGCGCATACCGCTGCAGAAATAATTCCGGGTCGCTCTTTGCGAACGCGCGGATCGTGGGATTGTCCAGGGACACGATCTTTCTATCACTCTCCGCCAGATGAGTCAGCAAGGTGGTTTTGCCAACCTGTCTGGGGCCCGTGACGATCAGCACCGGGAAGGTCTCACTGATCTTTTGAATGACCGGCTCGATCGTTCTCTCGTAATACATGAAGCTTCCTCCCTTACTGCTGCCGCAATTATTTTATGCAAATCTAAAGTGACACTTTAGTTTATACCACATCCAGTGATTTAATACAAGTGCAAAGTTAAATTTCAAGAGGAATGATCATGAGTAAATTTATCTATTTCACGCCGGAGGAAAAGGCGCAGGCGCAGAACACGGATCTCGTGTCACTGCTGCGCGCCCAGGGCGAGCGACCTGTTCGCTCCGGCCGGGAGTTCCGTACTCCCAACGATCCCAGCATCACCGTGCGGGGCAACAAATGGTTCGATCACTCCGCGCGCGTCGGCGGCTATGCCATCAGCTTTGTTCAGCGCTATTACCGTCTCCCCTATCCGGAGGCGGTTTTACTTTTGCTGGGCAGGAAGAACGGAAAATCGTATGAACAGGCAAAGCCTGTGAAGGAGGCTCCGAAGCCTTTCGCTCTGCCGGAGCCTTACGGGACCATGCGTCGTATGTATGCCTACCTCATGCGTCAGCGCCACATCGACCGCGAGGTCATTTCCGCCTTCGTACATGAAAAGCTGCTCTACGAGGACAGGCATCACAACTGCGTTTTTGTGGGGCTGGATGGCAACGACGAAGCGAAGCATGCCCACACCCGCAGCACCAACAGCACGGGGAAAACCTTCCGTATGAACATTGAGGGTAGTGCAAGTGAGCATTGCTTCCATAAGGACGGAACGGACAAATCCCTCTATGTATTCGAGGCCCCCATCGACCTCCTGTCCCACATCACCCTCTATCCCTACGGCTGGCAGGAACACAGCTACGTCGCCTGCTGCGGGACTTCCGTTCAGCCTGTGCTCGAGCGGCTGCGGCAGAATCCAAAGCTGGACATGATTTACCTGTGTCTCGACAACGATGACGCGGGCAATGATGCCTGTGACCGCATAACGGATGCACTGGAGGACATGGATTTGGACGTGGAGCGTCTTTGCCCGGTGCGCAAAGACTGGAATGACGATCTCTGCGCTAAATTCGAGAAGGAGGAGAAAGACGCATGAATGAAAATGTATGGCCCCTAATCCTGCTTGGCGGCGGACTGCTGGCATTTTTGCTTGTGGTGTCTTTCCTCTCCAAGAATTATTCTCTCAATAACTTCAAAAGCAAGACCGTCGGTGACGGTCAGCACGGCACGGCGCGCTGGGCTACGCCCAAGGAGATCAGCAAAACATACCGGACGGTACCGTTCCGTCCCCGCCGCTGGCGCAAGGGAGAGGATCTCCCCACGGTGCAGGGCATCGTCCTCGGCAGCATGGGCGGCAGAAAGCGCAGAGCCCCAAAAGGTGTGATCTCACAAGCCACTCACAAACTGCTGGAGAGGCTGCGCCGTCCTACAGCAGGGAAAAAGAAAAAGCGGAAGCCGAAGAAAAAGAAATCGGCGATTTCCAAAATCAAAGGCCTTATGGAAGATCAGCAGGACATCCGTGCGCTCGTGGACAGCGACGACATTCACTGTCTGATGATCGGCGCGTCCGGCGTTGGCAAGACGGCATTTTTCCTATACCCGAATCTCGAATACGCCTGTGCCTGCGGCATGAGCTATTTAGCGCTCGATACCAAGGGCGACCTCGCGCGTAACTACGGCTGCATTGCATCCAAATATTACGGCTATCAGGTCACAGTCGTTGACCTGCGCAACCCAACCCGTTCAGACGGCTTTAACTTTATGACGCTTGTGAATCACTATATGGACAGAGCAAAGAAAGATCCCAACGACCTTGCTGCCAAGGCGAAAGCAGAAAAATACGCTAAGATACTCGCTAAAACGATCGTCAGCCCGGAGGGCTCCTCTCAGTATGGCGACAATGCATTCTTCTACGAAAGTGCAGAGGGTGTGCTGGCCTCAGTGGTCATGCTGCTTGCAGAATTTATCCTGCCGGAAAAGGACGGCACGGAGAAGCGACACATCGTCTCGGCGTTCAAGCTGGTGCAGGACTTACTGGCAGCGCCGGGCGGCGGACGGGGAAAGAACGGATTCCACGTGCTGATGGACATGCTTCCGTCTATACATAAGGCGCGCTGGGTGGCAAACGCAGCGCTGACGGCAGCGGATCAGTCGATGGCATCCGTCATGTCAACGGTGCTGTCGAAGCTCAACGCCTTTTTGGACTCTGAGCTCGAGCAGGTCATCTGCCGCGATAACCCCATCGATGCAGAACGCTTTGCCTCGAGCAAATGCGCCATCTTTGTTGTCATTCCAGAGGAAGATCCCACAAAGAATTTTATCGCCAGCCTCATGATCCAAAATCTATCACGCGAGCTCTTTTCCGTAGCGGATGAAAACGGAGGACGGCTCAAAAATCGCGTGGTCATTTTCGCAGACGAGTTTGGTACGATGCCGCCCTTTGATGTACTGCCGCTGTTCTCCGCGGGACGTTCCCGCGGGCTGACGCTGGTGCCCATCATCCAGAGCCTTGCCCAACTGGAAAAGAACTACGGGAAAGAGGGTGCGGAAATAATATGCGATAACTGCCAAGACACCATCTTCGGCGGCTTTGCACCGCAGAGCAAGACAGCGGAGGCGCTCTCCTCGGCACTGGGCAGCCGGACGGTGCTGTCCGGTTCTGTTAGTCAAGGAAAAGAGAGTAGCCAGTCGCTCCAGATGATAGAGCGGCCGCTCATGACGCCGGACGAGCTCAAGTCCATCCCCAAGGGAGAATTTGTTGTAATGAAGACCGGTACGCACCCGATGCGGACACACCTTCGGCTGTTTCTTGACTGGGGTATCACCTTCGAGAAAGACTGTCCGACGCCGGAGCCGGTCATCCGCAGAGTGGCCTATGCGGGCTGCGAGGAACTGATGGCAAACATCCGCAGACAATACTCTACGGAGAAGACACCCTATAATGCAATGCGAGGAGAGGGAAGATGAGCGACTTTAATTTTATTTACGCTGAGGAGCAGCTCACGCATCGGGCAAAGACGGTCTACATTTACCTGAGAGACCGCTCGGATGCCTCCGGCGTTTGCTGGCCGGGGATCAAGACCATTGCCGGTGAGCTGGGACTGTCAACGCGCACGGTGCAGCGTGCGCTGGATGACCTGGAAGACGCGGGACTGATCGTGAAAAAGCAGCGCCGGCGAAAAAACGGCAGTCTCACCAGCAATTTATATCGACTGACTAAGCGCAAAACGTCACGGCCTCCCGCCAAGGGGGGACTGTGACGTTTTCTTTTTCAAAATTCTGTCCATAGGGTGGCGTCATCATGGCGCATCCGGAAGAGCCTACTCTATCGGAGGATACAGGACAGAGAAACAACAAGAATATGGAGGTACTCATGAAAATGATTGTTAGAAGAACAGCATTGGCTGTTTGCACCCTTGTCCTGGCAATGATTCTGCCCACCGCTGCTTCTGCCGTTTGTACAGGTTTTGTCGATGTGCCGGAGTCTGCGGACTGCTATGAGAGCGTGATGTATCTTGCTGGGCATGAGATCGCTGCCGGAACGGGAAATGACTGCTTCTCGCCAGAACAGCTCATCACTGTGGAACAATGGGCCGTCATGCTCTGCCGCGCCTATGGTGTCGAAGCTGCCGGTGATAGCTGGCAGGATGTGAGCCGAAGCAGTGTTGTGGAAGCCTATCGACAAGGCTGGCTGAACACCACCGCTGTCACCGCACCGCGCTCACCGATGTGCTGTAGTGTGCTGGTGGAGAGTGCCCTTGCCGCCGCAGATGTTCCGGTTTATGACAGCACGCTCTACGAGGAAGCAGCATCGCTCAGCTCGGCCGATAACATCCTGCGCGTGGGACGGGAACTCGGACTATGTGCCGATGATGCGGATGCCAATGCACTCGTGACGCGAGGAGAAGCGGCGATTATTCTTCATGCTGTCCTGACGCAGAGTTTCCACGTCGAGGAGCCGCCTGCGCCGGTGACACTCGAAAATCGTTCAGGGATCAATGCCAATGCAATTTTGATGGAGCTGCAATATGTGCCGCGACCGATTCTCGATACGTTCAATGCGCGCGGTTGGAAGCTCGCCATCGACTGCAATTACATAGCCGAACTGGGAAGGCGTTGCGGCGTAGGATGCACCGGTGCGACGGACTATGCGGAGCGAATGATCTATGTCTCGGAGGCCGGTGCGGTACTGCATGAATTTGGGCATTTTCTTGACTGGCTGCTGGGCTTTCCCGCAGAGCATGAACGGCTCTTTCGCACGGAAGCTGCCGCCGCGCCGCTGCGGAACTATGCCAAAACGGACAGCAGAGAATACTTCGCAGACTACTTTGCCTACTGGGTGAAGTATGTGGGAAATACCAGTGCTATATCGTTGCTGCAAGAATGCACTCCGATGACGTATCGGTATATGGAAGATTTGATGAGAATGGATATCTTGCATTGAAAAGTCCGCCTACGCAAATTGCCCCCAAGACTTGCTTTGAGCTTCTATTAAAATGGCATCCAATCCCTAACTGGATTTCACAAAAATTATTCCAACTTTTGCTCAAGAACTAAGGACCTGGCCCTCCCAATCCGAATCACATCGTCAAACTAATCTAAGTATTTTCAGTTCCAATTATGGGTAATGACCAGGACTGTCTTCACTGTGATATTTTTGATCAGGCGTTCAATTTTTGCAGCAGTATTTGGATCAAGTCCACTCGTGGACTCGTCAAAAATAAGAACCGATGCATTACTTCCAAATGCTCGGGCAATGGAAAGGCGGGTCATTTCACCACCGAACATGTTCTTTCCCCTGTCCTCACCAACTTGGGCTCCAAGTAAATCTTTTGGTAACGCCGCACGCAGAGCGCTTTCTGCTGCCAGGGTCTCTGCTTCAAAAAAGTCGATATTTTCTAATACTGCACCTTCAAGGAGAAACGTACTCCGGGGCACATAGAGGACATTTCGGTAAAGCTCCGACGGTGCCACCGTCCGTACGTCCACATCTCCGATGATAATGGCTCCTTTTAGCACTTGGACGTTGCCTAATATCGCTCGTGCAAGCGTGCTTTTACCGGAGCCAGAGTCTCCAACAATTGCGTATGTTCCGCCCTGTCTCTGTCGGCAGGAGAAGTCCTGAATCACGTCTCGTTCTCCATAGCCAACAGTAACATGGTCAAAGCAAATATCGCATTCTCTGAAATCACTGCTTTTTTAGATTGCACAGCAAAAATCAGATTTCTGAATTTGGATTGAATTCCCTTAGTGGATAAAAAAGATAGTACACAAGTAATCACTGTGTTCAGCGGCGTAAACGTGTAGTTTACGCTCTATGGCGCAGCTGACAGTCTTGTCCACATGAGATAGACGTCTATCTAAGACACGCTAATCAAAAATCTCATCCGCAACTTGAAGCCAAAGATGAAAACAAAGGAGACACCTCTGGATATACCGCTGTCAGTTCATTACGAAGTAATTCAAGCGCTTCACGGCTTCTTTGTGAAGCTGCAAAGAAAGTGTTGTTTTCCACTTCCGCATAAGGAACATATGTTGGAACAGTGTCTATCGGTATTACGACATCCTCACCTTCAGTATAAGAGAAAACAGGGGTAACTATCGTATTGCAAAGATAATAAATATTGGTAGGCGACTTCTGTGCTTCGGGCAGTTCAACTTTTCCTTCAAGGAAAATCAGGTAATACTGCCCATGACGCATAGTGTTTACGAACCCGAGATTTGCAGTCATATCATCGAAAAACAAACACCATGAAGCCCGCGTGATATAGATCTGCTCGCCAATCGTTTCGTCAATCAAATCAGAGCCCTTCAAAATATGTACAATTTCTACCGGCTGACGAAGCGTTTTAAACACTGCTTCAATCCCTCCAACCGGAGCAACCTGAAGTACAATAGGCGCATTTTTCAACTCAGTCGGGAGTAATGCGGCATTTTCTACAGCTAAGTTCTCCGGCAATTCTGCAACGCTGAAATGGTTTAGATATTCAGGCTCTCTCGTTATGTCCGTATAAGTTGAGCGTTTAACCAAACCGATAATCACCGCAATTATAATAACCGCTGCTAAAAAAAGCGAAAAAGTTCGTTTCATTCTTTCACCATCTCAATCTTATCGATACGCCCATCGTTGATATGGTAAATAACATCAGCCAATGGATAAATATCTTCTCTGTTATGGCTTGCAAGTAATACTATTGCATCTCGCTCTCGTTCCTCACGGATTATTGTTCTCACGTTTGCGGCACTTTCCTCATCCAAAGCGTTGGTCGGTTCATCAAGCATGATCACATCAGGACGCTCCATAATCGCCTGTGCTATAATCAGCCGTTGCTTCATTCCGAGAGAATACTTCTTATACAATCGTGAATCCGCGGGATCTAATCCGACTCGATTCATTGCGAATCGAATATCATCAGAAGTGATACTGCGTCTCAGGTCGGCAAGCTCTTTCAAGTTGTCAAATCCTGTCAGGTTTGGATATAACCCCGCATTTTCAATAACAATTCCGAGACTCGGAAGAACCTCGATATTTTTGTGCAGAATCTGGTTGTTCCATCGTATCTGCCCCGAATCAATACGTATCAACCCTGAAAGTGCGCGAAACAGCATCGTTTTACCGGCACCGTTGATGCCAACAAATCCATAGATATGGCCCCCTGATAGCTGTAAGTTGATATGATCAAGGATCATATTCCTTTTTATCGATTTGCAGATATTCTCAGCAATAAGCTCCATTTATGCCACCTCGGTTTCTATATTTGAAGAAATGATTTCCTGCCGACAGACTATGAATATCGAAACAAACACCGCTACAGAGGACAAGCCCAAGAAAAAGGCGACCGAATCGTTCAACGAGATGCCTGTTTCAATCTGATGGATATAGAAATCCACTTCACTAATTGGGCTATTATGCCAACTGAGGATCAGATGTGCAATGGGATTAATACTTAATAAACGGGCGGCAGCACCGTTCTCCGGCTCGCAAAACTTAAGTGCCATAACGAGTAAAAGCTGACTTCCTATAACAAAAGCATAGCTCGCAACTTCCTTGATCTTGAGAGACAGAAAATTGATTGTTGTTGTCGTGATAAAGAGCCAGAGAGAAAAGATGGCAACATAATATCCGGTAATTGTCCATGCGGTCCGTGATAACATGAGCCGCTGCTGCATAATAAGTATCAGCAGGCTTGGGACAAGTAAGAAGGCGGAATATATTATAGAAGCAAGCAAAAGCTCAAACTGTTTTTTTGCAAGCCATTTCTTTCTCAACTGACAACGCGAAAAATAATACACACTGCCCGTGCAGAAGTAATCGTAGTAAGAATTCCCCATAATAGCTTGGAATGCAAAAAGAGGAAAAAGTCGAAACGTCATGTTGAAAAGCGATGGGAATTCAAAGGACGTGCCGACATAACTCATCCGGAGGACCAAATCAATCAGGCTGACACTTTCTGGAGACAGCAGCATGTCAAGCGTTGCAACAAGTGAAAGGACCGTTCCTGCTGCAATAAGGCCATTTCTTCTTTTCACGAAAATATCACCTCAGTTGCAGATATCCCTTTTGGAAAGCACAGCTACAGCAGTGAGCGAGAAAATCAGCATACTCAACAGGAAAACTACAAAAGCAGCATAGTTTTTAAGTGTGCCGTCATAGAACATCAGATAGTCAAAATACGAGGTGGAAAACTCACCGGGAACAGATCCTCCCCAAATCTGCAAGACATAGAATAAAAGATAAGTCGGAAGGAAAAGCACCAACTTATACTTTCCTTTCAAGAAACCTCCAATGGCAAAAGGAAGCAGTCCGATAACTGCGCTGGTTAGGCTCACAACTACCACATTTAGAACCGCATACAAGTATGGCATTTTCACATATAGAGAGGGCCAAAAGTATCGGCTGACTATTTTCAGATATAAAGGATCATAGCAGCTCAAGTTAGATGGATCGCCGAAAGCCTGCAGAGGGAATGCCAGCACGTTTAGAGCTATCTCCAGCAAAAATGGCAGAAAGAAGACCACAAATGTTGTCAGTGCTGCTGAGATTGTGGCGCTGAAATGGTATCTTTGTTTTCCAATTCGAGAGCAAATATATATCTCATATCTCGTCTCTCTATTTTCCAAGAGTACAAATGATGCTGGGATAACCGCAAGAAACGGAAAAAGCTGCATGAAATAGAACCCCAGCGGATTATCCGTTGCGACCAGTAGCCGCAGCTTCATGGGATGATACATATCAATGACATCATAGCCAGCATACCTGAAGACATTTTGTAGGTAATTCGCTAAAACAAAGCCAAGGATCACGGCAAAAACCGCTTTGCACTTTCTGGTTTTTAGATTGTGTTTAACTTGTGCTAAGATAGAATAAAACATTTTTGACTCCTATTCGTATTGCCCCTCAGAATCACCACACGGCACACTCTCTACGTTAATGACAGTTACTTTGCATCATAAGTTACGTCGGCATAAGCCGCTGCACTCGTACTTCCACGGAACTCAAACACAACCGTACTTACATTAAGATACCCTTCCTTCAACGTCAGCGAGGAAGGAGAGCTGTCTCTTTCATCAAGTGTTGTAATTCCTGTGATATTCGTACCGCCCTCAGTTGTTGCGTGTGCCTGAATATAGCGAAGATTATCAGCACCTCCTGCAACAGCCGGGTGAACAGCAAGGCACTGAGCTTCAACGTAGGAATACGCTCCGCTTCTCTGAACAGCAGGCTGTGTCATCCAGTACTGATTGACAGAAAGATAGATGTGATTCATGGCAGATGCTGTCGCGCACAATGCAAACGCGCAGCAAAGGCACAACAAGATTGCAAGAAATCTTTTCTTCATAGCGTTCTCCTCTCTATTCTCTATTGTCATAAACTGTCGTGTGGTGATTCTTCCTCCCACCCATAGCTTTCAAACAGGGATCTTTTTTACAAGGAATTCATTTAAAGTCGTCCTAATTACAATACCCCTATGCACTCACGGGCATTTTCGAGTCGTTGATTCTGAGGGTTGAGCAACTCCATTGATGCTCCAGGTAAGAACCAGTCGATAGGTCTTACCACTTTTGACAGTGCATTCGCCAGAAACAGGTACACGATACGTCCCAGCAGCGCTCCACGAGTCAATGTAAGTGTTACCCTGATATAAAGTAAGTTTTGCACTAATACGGTCTGATGTACTAGCGGTACAAAGCGCAAATGCGTTAGCAGTTGTATCATTAAAGGACAACTCTGGTGTAGCCGTGGGAACGCGTAATACAGCCGCTTGTGCAGTATTAGCCATTGTAAGCAAAAGAACCGCTATCAAGACAAAGACTCTTTTCTTCAATAAAGGCACCTCCTTTCTTACTATTTATCAAGAATCTGCGCTTTCTGACAAATAGATGAAAAAGGAGATGCCTTTCTTACAAAAAATAGACAATTATTCAATTTTTGGCGAGTTAACCAAAGAAACACTCTCCGCCATGTGCATAAGGTCATCTATGCTCATCTGCGCTTGAACAGTAAACTGAATGTTACTCTGCGTGTCGATCCATGTAATAGCATTGCTATCATTTTCCTGGCCTGTAGCCGCAAAAATATAAGCTTCATATCCATTTACATTATCTATCACAACATCATCTGTGCTATCTAAAACAAATTGCGAAGCTGCACCCTCTTGAAGATAAATATAATGAAGCGTAATCGGATAGCCGGTGTCACTCTGGTATAAAATCGACACCTGTATTTGGGTAGCTATTCGTTCTTCCTGGTTTTCAGCATATCCTTCCGGTAATTCAGTAATGATATACTCTGGAAGATCGCCGACCATATCATCACCTGCATAATCTGACCGAATATGGAAGAATTCATAAAGATTGAGCTCTTTCACCAACGCGCGTTTTCACTTTCAGTGAGCAATTAGGCGCTAATATCTTCTGCATTTAGCAGTCAATACAAGCGGCATTAGCATCTGAGATAAGTGCACCCTACTTATTGTAGGCATTTTTATTTTCCTATTTTTAACTAAAAGACATTTCAGCCGCATGCAGAGCCTCTTGATATGTTAAGCCAAAGCTTTCAGGAAAATCTTCATCATCAAAAAAGGCTTCAAGCACAGCATCAAGTCCATGCTGCTCAGCCAGATAGTCAACGACGAGCATCGCCTGATAATAGGATAGTTCATTGCCGTTCTCTTCGGCGAAGTTTCCTCCAGAAAGTTCATTCCGCCGCTCGCCACAAGAGACAACGATGGGGCGGAAATCCTCTGCTCCAGCTTCCTCCGCCGCCTCGCGGAATAATCCCAGCGCGCGGTAATATGTCAACGGATTATAGCTCTCCTGAAGCCAGTGCGTGTGATAATACTCGACCAACTGGAGTGCGATGGTCTTACTCGGACTATCCGCTATTTTGCTATAGTCCAGCGTTAGCAGCGCGTAATAATTGTCGCCATCAAATGTCTGTCCAGTCAAGCAAGAAAGATATGTTGTCATTCCCTCCTGCGTCCATGCAGGGTCCTTTCCCGTCTCGCGCTCCAGAAGAAAATGTATAGTTTCGTGCAACCAGTCCATTGGGCGGGCAACCGTCACAATGCCGCCATGCTTTTCCTGACTTTCCCCTACAGCGGTAAAACTCGTCGTCATCGGCAGCGCCCATTGTGTGCGAATGCGTTCACAAGTGGACGGTGCATATTCAGCAAGATAATCCCACAATGTTTGCATTCCCTCCGCATACTGCGACAATGCTTTCCAGACTTCCACAGGCGTTGCAAAGCTGCGCAGGGGGAGAAAGTTATACTGATGAACGCCGTGACGCATAATTAGCGGATACCGATAGTTTTCCCGATAAATCGCATCTTCGAGGAATTCCGTACCGTAGAGGTTACGGTATTCGGCTGCAACATCGATCGTACGTAGCCATTCATTGCGGTCACTCTCGGAAAACGGCGAAGCAATCACACGATCTAAACCGCCGTTTTCCAGCAAATATCCGACAAACTCCCCTGCTGTGCACTCTGCCATTTCCACAGTTTCTCTATTGGTGAAGTCGTCTATAAAATATGCCGCAAACAGAGAAAGCACAGATAGGTGGTCCTCATCTGCGTAGTACGCTTTGAAATCGGCACCCGTGCTTTCAGGATCATAAACAGCACGGGCCAGTCCGACAAGCGTGCCGTAATCATGCAAATCGTAAAGCTCTTCCAACAGCCTCTTGCGGTAAGCGCCGCTTTGTATCTGCTGAGCAGAACAATACCACTCGTCCGCATCCGCGTAATAGCTTGCGGTCGCTGAATCCGCAATGCAGAGCAAGACATCTGCTCCACCGCAGCCAGTCCGCTGCACGGCAGTTTCCACATCGGTGTCAAACTGCTGAAGAATCTCTTTGCCAATCTCCTCGGAGTATGAGGACGCTTGTATATACAGCGTACCATATTCTGACGCAAGCTGGACGGTTTCAAACGGAAAATCTTCCTTGACTCCCTCCACAGTCTTTCCTGTACAACCTGCGGCAAAAAATATCAGGCAGATTATCTCCACAATCACAAGACAGCGTATCCGCACCGCACAAAAATCATGAATCTTTAAGCCCACCTCAACCCTCCATATCATTCATTTTACCATTTTATTATCCTCTGCAGAAAGTGTTGCAATGATATTTAGTGTACTTCCCTTTGCGAAGTATCAGCAACACTTGCATTTTTACCAATATAAGCCTCTTAACCAAACAGCCATCCACTTGCTCGAATACGACTCGTTTTGAACTTACTCTCCTTAAAAGGTCAGGGAGACACTATCCGAAGCAACGTCTCCATTGCATCGGCAGAAGATAAAGTACCAATTGGCACTGACAGCATAAGTTCATAGTAAATGTCATTCTCGCTGAAGTATGCAAAATAGAAATCAGTCCGTGAGCTACTTTCCTGCCTGTAATAAATGCAACGATTATCACATTCCACAAATTGCAAATCATTGCTATCGTCTATAATCAAGTCTGTCGTACGGTCATAATCTGCAAGGAAACGCAATACACAGCCATCATGAAGTTCGTACCGCGCAGAAATATGGTCTAATGTTGTTTTACTCTCATCCGCATAGACAAAACCCGCACGATAATTCTCAACATCGCATTGCCGCAAGTCGGGCAGCCATATTTGCCCGTCTATGTGAGCTCTGGTTTCATCTATGGACGCGTACGATGTTGTAACTACGCTGAGCATTGTCCGATGTGGTCTCAGGTGAAGAAGCAGAGTAACAAATGCAAACACACATAGGGTAATAGTCAAAACTTGAACAGTAGTAGATTCTAAAAATTTTTTTGAAGAATTCAATCGCATTTTCGCCACCACTTTTTACAATTTGCGCAATATTCTTTACAGGACCTATGAAAAACGGCGATTACTATTTGTCAAGAATCCGCACTTTCTGACAAACAGATGAAAAAGAAGGTGCCTTTCTTACAAAAAAGAAACAATTATTCAATTTTTGCCGAGTTAACCAAAGAAACGCTCTCAGCCATGTGCATAAGGTCATCTATGCTCATCTGCGCTTGAACAGTAAACTGAATGTTACTCTGCGTGTCGATCCATGTAATAGCATTGCTATCATTTTCCTGGCCTGTAGCCGCAAAAATATAAGCTTCATATCCATTTACATTATCTATCACAACATCATCTGTGCTATCTAAAACAAATTGCGAAGCTGCACCCTCTTGAAGATAAATATAATGAAGCGTAATCGGATAGCCGGTGTCACTCTGGTATAAAATCGACACCTGTATTTGGGTAGCTATTCGTTCTTCCTGGTTTTCAGCATATCCTTCCGGTAATTCAGTAATGGTATACTCTGGAAGATCGCCGACCATATCATCACCCGCATAACGGTATGTCATATGCGTCTCATACCATTCTGTGACCCAGCGGATAAATGTCGCGCGAGCAGTTGGACTAACGACCATCAAACTGCCGAATGCAAGCGAGATCACCAGCAGTATGACAGCGACCCGCTTTAAGGCTCTTTTCCAAACAAGCTGCTTTCGATCACGCGCCCAGCGCAGAGGGCTCTTGAGCATTGCCTTGATCTGCTTTTGATGATGCAGCGACGGCGTGTACGGGATCATCTCTGTATTCGTTTCTTCGTCCAGTGCAATGGCATCCAACAGCACATTGCGCATGAAAAGGTCAAGTTCCTGCTCTGTCATATGTGAAATCCCTCCTTGACTGCAATTTCACGAAGCAACGCGCGGCCGCGAGAAATGCGCGTATTGACCGCAGACTCTGAGATCCCAAGATGCTGTGCAATTTCCTTGACGGAGTAGCCGTTGATCAGCCGCATTTCCAGCGCCGCCCGATAGGTGGTGGGAAGCTGAGAGAATAGCCGGACAAGCTCGTTATAGCTTGTTGGATCGCTGACATCTGCCGAAAAAGTATCCCAATCCTCTTGCGGCAGCTCCTTCTGTTTGCGCCTCAGAATCATAAGTGCTTCGTTTTTCACTATAGAGATGATCCAGAAGCCTAATTTCTTACAAGGAATTTCGGAAATCTCATCAAAATGATGGATCACCTGCAAAAAAGCGTTCTGTACGGCATCTTCGGCATCGTGAGGATCTCTCAAAATACGGAGCGCCGTCTGCTCGGCACGCACATGATTTTCTTCGTATAATTCTGTAAATCTGCGCTTGTCTTCTTCGCTTTCCAGCGCAGCGAGTAAGTACGATAGCATGGACAACCTCCTCACGAGGTGAAATACCCCGCAAAATGATTATAAGCATCGTTTGGCAGATAAAACAAGTCCCAGAACTCAAGTTGAGACTTTGCACAAAGGAACAATGCTCTAATTGGTTGAAATGTCAAAAAGCGAAAACTATGTAAGAAATCGACCGCCTGATGCATTTATAAAGCAGCAAAATCAATTCAACGAATGGACATAAGCGGATAAGAGGAAAAGCCTCTGATCATTGCAGGACATGGCGTTGTCGTCGCACAAACAGGAAACTACACCTATCTGTTCAGAACACCGAGTGATGCCGATATAGCGAATCAGACTCTATGCTTGCAAAAGCTTATCACCATAGAGGATATGCACTCGGACTGGAAATCTAATCTGTGCTATGTTCCAGAAACGGACTGTTTCTACACCTTTACAAGCGACTTTGGCCCTGGAGCATTTAATCCGAGCTACGGTGAAAAGAGCGGTGCCATTGTCACATTGTGGGGAGCATCGTCCTGTAACGAAGGTCCAGCCGTTTTGACACTGCAGAAAAACGGAAACAGCTGGCTTATCCGGTCGTTCCAGGCAATATGACAGTATTTACATGTGCTGACCTCGCAAGGCTACCGGTTCCAGTAAGCCCTTTCAGTTCGCAGTATTACAACAATTAGGCGGAACAAATGTGAAATAAATCCTTATTGCAGATACCATCAGTAACGACCATTTGCCGTCTCTGTAGTATCAAAGGCGGCGATAAGCACGATCTG
>ERZ1026780.1157-NODE-1157-length-18198-cov-5.902001_pt1 | contig 18198 bp, 15 predicted proteins | sample MGYA00380126_ERZ1026780 | MGnify/ENA primary metagenome ERZ1026780 (study PRJEB33269, sample SAMEA4719762) | human gut metagenome | biome: human-associated habitat; feature: organic feature; material: feces | place: Cameroon | collected 2013-10 ... | reverse complement strand
GTACGGCTTGAATACTTCTTTCCGTACCTGTTTGCGAAATAAGAATTTTCCGAAAAAAACCTATATACTTTTTATTTAAGTTTTGGTAAAATGAATTAAAGTAAAACTTATATGCAAAGTTTTACGGGAAAGGGATTGTAATAATATGAAAGTAGTAGTTTGCATCGGCAGCTCCTGCCACCTTAAGGGTTCGCGTGAAGTCGTTGAAAAGCTTCAGAACCTCATAAACGACAATAACCTGAAAGACAAGGTCACTCTCAGCGGCAAGTTTTGTATGGGTAACTGCCAAAACGGCGTCAGCGTTACCGTAGACGGGGAGCTTTTCTCCGTTTCTCCCGATACCGTTGAGGAATTCTTTAAAACCAACGTGCTTGACAGACTGTCATAAAACTCTTGCGTCGCAAGGAAAAAGGTGTATAATATGGCGGGGTACATAAAGCTTAAAAAATCAAACTGTAAAAACTGCTATAAATGTATTAGGAATTGTCCTGTAAAATCTATCAGTTTTTCGGCCAATCAGGCGCAGATCGTTGAGGATGAGTGTATTCTCTGCGGTATGTGCTTTGTCGCGTGTCCGCAAAATGCCAAAATCATACGCGACGACGTCTATAAGGCAAAGGAATTGTTGTCCGGTGACAGTGAGGTCTATGTCAGCCTTGCACCGTCGTTTATTGCCAATTACGACGTGTCGTTTACCGCGATGAAAAAAGCACTTATGTCGCTCGGCTTTGCCGGCGTTGAAGAAACGGCGGTCGGAGCCGCAATGGTAAAGGACGAGTACGACAGAATAGTTGACGGTGAAAAGCAGGATGTTGTCATTTCGACCTGCTGCCATACCGTAAATCTCTTGGTACAAAAGCATTTCCCCGATGTAATACCGTATCTTGCCAAAGTGGTATCCCCAATGCAAGCGCATTGTACGAAACTCAAAAAAGAGCATCCGGGGGCTAAAACAGTATTTATAGGCCCGTGCATATCAAAAAAGGCAGAGGCCGAGGAGTATCCCGGCGCGGTTGACTGTGTGCTGACATTTGAAGAGCTTTCCGGTTGGCTTGCCGAAACCGATACTGTTTTGGCGCAGGAGCCTGATGATGACGGAGTTGAAAAGGGGAAAACGAGGTTTTTCCCGATCTCAGGCGGAATTCTCAAAACAATGCTTTGCGATAACGACGATTACACGTATATGTCGATTGACGGTATGTCGTCTTGCATCCATGCCGTAAAGGATATTGAAAAAGGTAATATACACCATTGCTTTATAGAGATGTCTGCGTGTCCGGGGAGCTGTATAGGCGGTCCGGCTATGGAGAAAAATCACCGCGCTCCGGTGCGTGATTATATAACCGTGCGTCGCTTTGCCGAAGACGCCGGCGACAATGATTTTAAATATGACGCCTTGAGCGAAAACGAGCTTTCAAAAAATCTTATTTATCTTGCTTCACCGCACAATATGGCAGGCAGCAGAGCAATAGAGGAAATACTTCGCAAAATGGGTAAGCAAAAGCCGGAGGATGAGCTTAACTGCGGTTCGTGCGGCTATAATACCTGTCGCGAAAAGGCTCAGGCAGTTTTTGAGGGCAAGGCAAATCTCGAGATGTGCCTTCCGTTCCTTAAGGATAAAGCAGAAAAATTTTCCGACAATATACTCAACAATACTCCCAACGGCATACTCATATTAAATGAGGATATGGTGGTTCAGCAGATAAATGCCGCGGCAAGAGAGATTATGAATATTCGTTATGCTTCCGATGTTGTGGGTGAGCCGGTTGTGCGCATTTTGGAGCCGTTTGATTTTATAGACGTTCTTTCAAACGGTAGGGATATTCACGACAAACGCGTATATCTCGCCGAATATAAAAAATACATTGAAGAAACCATAGTATACGACCATGTCTACCATATACTTATGTGCATTATGCGCGACGTTACCGCCGAGGAGACGGAAAAAGAGAAAAAGGCGGAGCTTAGCCGTCAAACAATAGAAATAACGGATAAGGTTGTCGAAAAGCAAATGCGTATAGTTCAGGAGATAGCTTCTCTGCTCGGCGAGACTACCGCCGAGACAAAGATAGCCCTCACTAAGCTTAAGGAGTCGTTGAAGGATGAATAATCTTTGCACGGACATAGGCCATATGAGTCTCACGAAGTACGGCGAGGAGCTGTGCGGCGATATGGTAGAGGTTATAGAGCAGGGCGATGACGATTATGTTGTTGTGCTTGCGGACGGGCTCGGCTCCGGGGTAAAAGCCAATATTCTCTCAACTCTGACTTCTAAAATAATATCCACTATGATTGCAAATAATATGCCGCTTGAAATGTGTGTTGATACAATAGCGAAAACACTGCCTATATGTTCGGTACGTCAGGTGGCATACAGCACGTTTACAATAGTGCGTGTAATAGGTAACAAAGAGGCAGAAATAGCCCAATACGACAATCCGCATGTCATTCTGCTGCGTGACGGAAAAAATCTTGTGTATCCCGAGAGCGCAGTGGAAATCGACGGTAAGATGATATATAAATCTAAAATATCGTTAAAGCTTAACGATGTGCTCATTTTTACGAGCGACGGAGCGGTTTATGCCGGCATAGGCGAAAATATGAATTTCGGCTGGCAGCGCGACCAGATAATCGCGTTTATGGAGGAGTATTATCGCCCCGATTTTACCGCAAAAACGCTTTCATCATTACTGCTTGACCAGTGTGATAAACTATATGGCGGAAGACCCGGCGACGATACAACCGTTTGCGTTGTCAAAATCCGCGAGAGAAAATCCGTGAATCTTCTTATGGGACCGCCGAGGGACCCCGCAGATGTCAATAAAATGATGTCGCTGTTTTTCGGCAAGACCGGCAAGCATATCGTATGCGGCGGTACAACCTCGACTCTTGCGGCAGAATTTTTGGGCAAAGAGATTAAGACGGATTTAAAATATCTCGACCCCGAAATACCGCCTGTCGCCGAAATTGAGGGCGTCGATTTGACGACCGAGGGCGTAATTACAATGAGCCGAGTGCTTGAATACGCCAAGAGTTATCTGAATGACGATGATATTTACGCCGACTGGAGCGTCCGTGCGGACGGTGCGTCGCAGATAGCGCGCATACTTTTCCAGGAGGCGACTGATATAAATTTCTTTGTCGGAACTGCAATAAATCCGGCACATCAAAATCCAAATCTTCCCATAAACTTTAACATCAAGATGCAGCTTGTTACGGAGCTTTCGGAGTATCTGAAAAAAATGGGTAAACGAATTAAGGTAAGTTATTTTTAACAAAGGGTGAATTGAATGAGAAAATTTGATACGAAGGTACAGCTTTTAAAATACAAGGTCCTTCGTGAGGTCGCGCGAATAGCATTTGACGAGGGAGAGTTTTCCCTTGCAAATAACTTTAACGATATTGCAAAGACCGTAACGAGCGACAAGGCAACCATGCGCTGCTGTATATACAAGGAGCGTGCAATAGTTGCCGAGCGCATAAAGCTCGCCTGCGGAGGCAACAGAGCAAATCCGAACATAATAGAGGTTATAGATATAGCCTGCGACGAATGTCCTGCCAGCGGTTATCAGGTATCACACGACTGCCGAGGCTGTATTGCACACCGCTGTGAGAGTGCCTGCCGCAAGGGAGCCATTTCGTTCGACGAAAATCAGAAAGCGCACATTGATAAAACAAAGTGCGTAAACTGCGGCCAGTGTGCCAAGGTTTGTCCGTACAGCGCAATTTCAAACTATACAAGACCGTGTGAAAAGGCGTGCAAAATAAAGGCTATTTCTATGGCCGACAGCGAAGAAAACCCCGCTCAGATTGATAACAACAAATGTATAAACTGCGGCGCTTGCTCTTATGCCTGCCCGTTCGGTGCGATTATGGACAAGTCGTTTATACTTGACGCCATAAGAATGTTAAAAGACAGTAACGGCGGCGAGAATTATAACGTGTATGCCGTGGTGGCTCCGTCGATAGCGAGTCAGTTTGTGTATGCGAAGCTCGGTCAGGTTGTGACTGCGATTAAAAAGCTCGGCTTTTACAGCGTGGTTGAGGCTGCTCTCGGAGCCGATATTGTAGCATACAGCGAATCAAAAGAGCTTGCCGAAAAAGGGTTCCTCACAAGCTCTTGCTGTCCGGCGTTTGTTGACTATGTAAAGAAGTTCTATCCGAAGCTTACCGAGAACATTTCACACAATCTGTCTCCCATGGCGGCGATTGCAAAATATATAAAAGAGACCGACGAGACCGCGAAGGTTATATTCATAGGCCCATGTACGGCAAAAAAAGCCGAGGCGAAGCAGGAAAGAGTCGCACAGTATGTCGACTGCGTTCTCACCTTTGAGGAGCTTCAGGCTCTTATTGACTCGCGTGATATAGAGCTTACCGAACTTCCCGAGGATGTTCTTGACAATGCTTCCTATTACGGCAGAATATTTGCACGAAGCGGCGGCGTTTCGGAGGCTGTCGGCCAGGCAATTAAGGAGCAGAATATAGATTTCACCGTTGATCCGCTTCCGTGCGACGGCATAGAAGAATGCAAAACGGCTCTTTTGAAAGCGTCACGCGGAATCATTAAAAATAACTTTATCGAGGGTATGGCGTGTGTCGGCGGATGTATCGGCGGCGCAGGCTGTCTCACCCATGAGGCAAAAGATAAAAACGAGATAGACAAATACGGTAAAGAAGCTCTCGAGAAGAGCATAGGCGACGCATTGAGTCAGCTTTAAACATCGAGCTTCGGGAACGCAGGGAAAATTCCCCGCGTTCCTTTTTCTTTTTGTATAAATATGATTTTTCTTCCAATAATTACCTTACGAAAGGATGAAAAACATATGAAAACAAAAACAGAAAAGCTTATTCGAAGATTTGAAATATCGTTAGCCGCAGCATTTGTTATAACGTCGATTTTCAGCTTTGTGTCATTTGCCGCGTCGTGCAGCGACGTAAGACGCGACGTTTTGCGTATGCATGTAATAGCTAATTCCGACAGCGACGAGGACCAAATACTGAAGCTCAAGGTGCGCGATGCCGTGCTCAAGGAGGGAAAGGATATATTTGACGGCTCTTTGACAAGTGCGGATGCCGAAGAGCTGCTTATTCCGCAAAAGGAGCGGCTCGAGGAGGCTGCACGTAAGGTGATACGCGAAAACGGATTTGATTACGATGTCAGACTCCAAATAGGTAAGGACTTTTTTTCAACGCGAACCTATGATGATCGCATAACTCTGCCTGCCGGTGAATATGAGGCCGTGCGCGTCATAATAGGTGAGGGTAAAGGCAAAAATTGGTGGTGCGTTATGTTTCCGCCTATGTGTCTGCCCGCAGCCGAGTCATCCGATGATGCGGAGCTTCAGGACATTTTGTCAGATGACGAGCTTAAAGTTGTAGAAAGTGACCCAAAATTTGAACCTCGGTTTAAAATTATAGAGATTTATGAGAAATTAACGCAGAAATTGAAATAAGGCTTTTAATATCCTTTTATTTTTGTTATAATTACCATAATGGTAATTTCTGAGATAAAAGGATATTATTTATTGCGAAAGGGTTATTGGAAATGCTTAAATACAATATTATTCCCAAGCCGAATAACTATACTTCAAAGGACGGTACATATGTAATCTCTTCCAATACCGAGGTTCTTTGCTCACCCGAGTTTGTTTCTGCGGGCAGATATTTGACCGATTATCTCAAAACAAAGCCCGTAAAAGGCGAGGGTGCAATTAAATTTCAAAAGGTAGCCGGAATGGAAAACGAGGCTTACTCTATTTCGGTTTCCGCAGACGGTATAATGATAAAGGCTTCATCTTCTTCCGGTGCATTTTATGGGGCTGTCACGCTGAAAACCATAATAATGCAGGCCGAAAAAACAGACGGCAGGGCAGTTATAAACGGACTTTACATAAGCGATAAGCCTGCATTTAAATATCGCGGATTTATGCTCGACGAGTGCCGCCACTTCTTCGGCACGGAAGCCGTAAAAAAACTGCTTGACAATATGGCGTTGCTGAAATTAAATAAGTTCCATTGGCATCTTTCCGATGATCAGGGCTTCAGAATAGAAAGTAAATTATTCCCGAGGCTCAACGAAATAGGCTCTAAGCGTAAATATGCCGGTCTTGAGGGACTCGGCTTAAAGCATCGCGGCGGAGAATATTTTTATTACTATAAGCAGGATGAAATAAAGAATATTGTGGCGTACGCCGCAAAGCTTAATATAGAGGTTATTCCCGAAATTGATTTGCCGGGTCATGCTTCGGCTCTGCTTGCCGCATATCCGGAATTTGCCTGTAAGCCGCGTGAATTCAAGCCTACTTGCGAAAACGGTATATTTGACGCTGCGATTTGCCCGGGAAACGAAGATGCGTATGATTTCATTGACAAGCTGTTTTCCGAGATTTGTCCGCTCTTTACAAGCACACATTTCCATATAGGCGGAGACGAGGCCTCAAAGGGGCATAAGCTATGGGATGACTGCCCTAAGTGCAGTGCGGTAAAAGAGAAAAACGGTCTTAAAAACTCAAAGGAGCTTCAGGGCTACTATATGACTCGCATAGGCGAGATTCTTAAAAAATACGGCAAAACTCCCATTGCCTGGAACGATTGCATCAATGACAGCTTTTCTCCTGATATTACATGTCAGTATTGGCTTCCGTCAAATTCGGGCGAGGTCAAAAGGCAGTCATATAAGCGTGATATTATTCTTTCTCCCACGGCTTATTTCTACTTCGACTGCAAATATTCTGTTATATCGCTTAAAAAAGTGTATAAATATAATACCGTTAAATCCGGGTTCGGAAAATCCGGTCAGCGCATAATAGGCATAGAAGCCGAAATGTGGACTGAATGGGTAGATTCGGAGCGTGCATTGGAGTTTTCCGTCTATCCGCGTATTTTGGCTCTGTCCGAGGTTGCGTGGACAAATCTTGAAAACAGAAGATACAAGGACTTTTTAAGAAGACTTGAGTGGTATAAAACTTATCTTCGCAAAAAAGGCGTAAACTATTCAAGGGTAATCGGTAAAAGCGGTATTTCCGTTAGCAAAACAATATATCACATGGGTGAAGACGGCAAGGAATTCAAGCTCAGCGAGAAACGCAGAGAAGCGGAAAACTGAGTATTTTAAAGGGGAAAAAATTTGAGTATTACTAATTATCTGACCTTTGCAGGCGGTCTCGGCTTGCTTTTGTACGGTATTAAGCTGATGGGCGAGGGACTTGAGCTTGCAGCCGGGTCGCGTCTTAAGCATTTACTTGAAAAAATGACTAAAAACCGCTTTCTTGCGGTACTTGTCGGCTTTCTCATAACAACGCTTATACAAAGCTCCTCGGCAACCACGGTTATGGTTGTGGGCTTTGTTAATACGGGTCTTATGAATTTAACGCAGGCGATAGGCGTTATTATGGGTGCAAATATCGGTACCACAACCACAAGCGTGCTCGTTTCGCTGAATCTTACGGGTATAGCGCCGATAGCTATATTTATAGGCGCATTTATGATTCTTTTTGCCAAAAAGAATTCGCTGAAATATGTCGGGCAGGCACTTGCGGGCTTCGGTATGCTGTTTATGGGTATGGAGCTTATGCAAAACGCCATGGATCCGCTGAAAGATTCGGAGGTGTTCCGCAACTGGATAGTAAATGCGGACAATCCTCTTGTAGGCATACTCATAGGCGCAGGCGTTACGGGCGTTATACAGAGCTCTGCGGCAAGCGTAGGCATACTTCAGGCTCTCGCGTCGCAGGGGCTTGTGCCGCTTTCCTTCGCGGTATATATAATTTTCGGTCAGAATATAGGTACCTGTGTTACCGCGCTTCTTTCGACAATCGGTACGAAGACAAATTCAAAGCGTACCGCGGTTATGCACATTCTGTTTAATGTAATCGGCACGGTTGTTTTTGTTGTCATATCTATGTTCCTTCCGTTTACAAAGTGGATACAGGCTATAAGCGACAACGTGATGATGCAGATATCGCTCGTTCATATCATATTTAACGTAGTGAGCACCATAATAATGTTCCCGTTTGCGGGTGCCCTTGTAAAGCTTTCCTGCATTCTTGTCCCCGATAAAAAGGGTAAAGAGGACGACGGAATGCACCTTCAGTTTATCGACGAGAGAATGCTCAATACCCCTCCGCTTGCCGTAGTGCAGGTAGGTAAAGAGGTTCTTCGTATGGCTGCTTTGGCAAGACGCAATTTCGATATTGCGTCAAGCGACCTTATAAACAAGGAAATTAAGCATTTTGACGAAGTAAATCACACCGAAAAGATTATCAATTATCTCAATCACAATATAACGCCCATGCTGGTCAAGATAAACTCTCTTGATTTAAGCTATAAGGACGCTAAATATATCGGTCGTCTGTTCCATGTTATAAACGACATAGAGCGTATAGGCGACCACGCGACAAACCTTGAGGAAGCCGCCTTGTCGCGTGTAAATGAAAATATAGAGCTTTCAGAGGAGGGTGAAAAAGAGCTAAAGACTATGCATAGTACCGTCATTTCGCTGATTGACGGCTCGGTAGATGCTTTTTCGGAGCAAAATCTGAGTGTACAAACGGCGGAAAGGCTCAATTCCCTTGAGGCGCAGGTTGATAAAATGCAGGAGACTTTTGAGCAGGCTCATATTGACAGGCTCAACAGTCACGAATGTACAACCCGTGCGGGAATGCTGTTTATAAACACAATAACAGACTTTGAACGTGTGGCAGACCATGCAATTAACATAGCCTGGAGCGTTCAGAGCAAACCTAAAACAAAAATACCGGAAGCTTTACCGGTGACAGATACAGAAAATTAAGGAGTATATTTAATGTCAGATTATATTTTAAGTTGCTGCTCTACGGCAGATCTTTCGCAGGAGCATTTTGACAAAATCGGAGTGCATTATGTTTGCTTCCACTTCAATATGGACGGTAAGGAGTATCCCGACGACCTCGGAAAATCAATGCCGTTTGCCGAGTTCTACAAGAGAATAGCCGACGGAGCTGAGCCTACCACTTCCCAGGTCAACGTCGGTCAGTTCAAGGAGTATTTTTCAGAGTTCTTAAAGGACGGCAAGGATATCCTTCACGTTTCGCTTTCGACCGGACTTTCGGGCGTATATAATTCCGCTTGCATTGCGCGTGACGAGCTCCTCGAAGAGTACCCCGACAGAAAAATATATATAGTTGACTCTCTCGGTGCTTCCTCCGGCTACGGTCTTTTAATGGACACTTTGGCAGAGCTTAAAAACAGCGGCAAGAGCATAGAAGAGGTTCGTGATTTTGCCGAGGAGCGTAAGCTCAATGTTCATCATTGGTTCTTTTCTACCGACCTTACAAGCTATTATCGCGGCGGCAGAATAACAAAGACCGCGCAGATTTTCGGCACAATGCTCAACATATGTCCTCTCCTCAATATGGATAATAACGGCAACCTTATACCGAGAACAAAGTACCGCGGAAAGAAAAAGGTTATTGAAGAGATAGTTAACCGTATGGTCGAGCACGCAGACGGCGGTCTTGATTACAGCGGCAAGTGCTACATTTCCGAATCCGCCTGCTATGATGACGCAAGAGCCGTTGCCGACCTTGTTGAGTCAAAATTCAAAAAGCTCAACGGCAAGGTCGAAATCAACAGCGTTGGCACAGTTATCGGCTCACATACGGGCCCCGGTACCGTTGCGCTCTTCTTCTTCGGAGACAAGAGAGTAGACTGATATAATTTAACCGCTAATTTCGGCGCAGTATAGGGCAGTATTGTCTTATACCGCGCCGATTTTTGTTTTGTATCGACAAGTCGCCGTATTCGTGCTAAAATACATATGAAGGTGAAACTATGCAGAAGATACTTATAATTGAAGACGATGAGGTCATAGCGAGAACCCTTAAAGAGCATTTGTGCAAGTGGGATTATGAGGCGGATTTTGTTGTTGACTTTAAAAATATAACCGAACAGGTAGTGTCGTTTGCGCCGCAACTCATTCTCCTTGATATATCTCTGCCGTATTTTAACGGATTTTACTGGTGCGGCGAAATACGCAAATTTTCAAATGTGCCTATAATATTTATTTCCTCGGCAAACGATAAAATGAATATAGTTATGGCTGTCAATATGGGCGGCGACGATTTCATATCCAAACCGTTCGATTTGAGCGTTCTCACCGCAAAGGTGCAGGCGGTAATGCGCCGCACGTATTCTTTTTCTGGGGGAACGTCGGTTATCGAACACGGCGGTGCAATACTCAACCTCAATGACGCGACGATAGATTTTAACGGCAAAAAAACCGAGCTTACCAAAAATGAATTTAAAATTTTACAGCTGCTTATGGAGAATTCGGGCAAGGTTGTCCCGCGCGATATGATTATGGATAAGCTTTGGGAAAGCGACAGCTTTATTGACGACAACACACTCACGGTAAATATGACGCGGCTTCGCAAAAAGCTTGAAGATGCCGGGCTTTGCGACTTTATCGTTACCAAAAAGGGTCTCGGTTATATAGTCAGGTAGGTTTTTATGAAAGATTGGTTTAAAGCACTTTTCGAATATACGGCGGGCAATATCTTGTCCGTATTATCGTTTGTATTTGCGGCGGCGGTATTTTATACGGTGTTCTGGCTTTACGGAGTGGAAACGGAGCCGGTGCTGTATGCGACGCTCATCTCCGCCGTTATTCTTTTGATTGTATTTGTTCTGCGATTTTCCTCGGTATACAAAAAGCATAAGAGACTCGAAAAAATTAAAAACGACGCAGAGTATGCCGTTCTTAAATTGCCGGATTATAAGGACCCAATAAAAAAGGACCTTGCCGATATTGCCGAAAAGATGTCCGCACTCAAAACAGATGCCGAAACACGTATGAATCGCAAATACAGCGATTCGGCGGACTATTTTACTCTCTGGGCGCATCAGATAAAAACTCCCATAGCCGCTATGAGGCTGCTGCTGCAAACAGACTGTTCTCCGGAAAACGACGAGCTTGAAGAGCAGCTTTTTAAAATAGAGCAATATGTTGAAATGGTGCTTCAGTACATCCGTTCCGACAGCATCTCTTCCGACCTCGAAATCAAAAGCTATGATTTGGGCAAGATTGTGCGTTCGGCGGTGAAAAAGTACAGAAAGCAATTTCTGCGTAAAAAGACAAGGGTTATTGTGGGCGACATCGACTGCCGTGTGCTTACCGATGAGAAGTGGCTGTCGTTTGTAATTGAACAGATTATTTCCAATGCTCTGAAATATACTTCGGAGGGCACGGTTGAAATATATATGGATAAGAGTGCCGAAAAGACGCTTGTTATTGCCGATACGGGTATAGGGATAAGACCCGAAGATTTACCGCGTATTTTTGAAAAGGGCTTTACGGGCTTCAACGGCAGAGAGGATAAAAAATCCACGGGAATAGGACTTTTTCTCTGCAAAAAGATACTTACAAAGCTCTCCCATACGATTACGGTGACCTCAGAGGTGGGAAAGGGGACTGCGGTCAAACTTTGTCTTGACACCGTCAGCCTCGGGGTGGAATAACGCTACCTTACAAAAATGTAAGTTTAAAAGGGGAATTGTAAGCCTTTTCGATGGCTTGCGATTCTCCGTTTTGATATACTGAACGTGCAATAAACAAAGGGAAGCATTCGGTACGTAAAATCACACCGAAAAAGAAAAAGCCATTCGGTTGTGAATTTTGCGACAGATGAAATTCCCGTCACGCCTTGTAATGCTACAGCAAGTGTTAACCGTGTTTGTTTATGTAATATTTGTAGCAGAAAGGCTACGGTAATTATTATGCCGCTTTTAGAAGTAAACAATTTGAAAAAGGTTTATACGACCCGTTTCGGCGGAGCGCACGTTCAGGCTCTTTCCAATGTCAGTTTTTCCGTGGAAAAGGGCGAGTATGTTGCCATAATGGGAGAATCGGGCTCGGGCAAAACCACCTTGCTCAATATTTTGGCGTCGCTTGATAAGCCGACGAGCGGAGCGGTGCTCTTGAACGGCAGAAGCTTATCTGCCATAAGCGAAAAAGAAATATCGTCATTTCGTCGTGATAATCTCGGTTTTGTATTTCAGGATTTCAATCTGTTAGATACATTTTCTTTAAAGGACAACATTTTTCTTCCTCTTGTGCTTTCGGGCAAGCCGTACGACGAAATGGCAAAGAGACTGAAGCCTCTTGCCGAAAAGTTAGGAATTACCGATATACTCTCAAAGTTCCCATATGAGGTTTCCGGCGTACAAAAGCAGCGCGCCGCCGTCGCAAGAGCACTCATAACAAATCCGCAGATAGTATTGGCTGATGAGCCCACCGGTGCGCTTGACTCAAAAGCTTCCGATGCTCTTTTAAAGCTGTTCGGCGACTTTAACGAGGAGGGTCAGACCATTTTAATGGTTACTCACTCCACAAAGGCGGCGTCCTGCGCCAACAGGGTTATGTTCATAAAGGACGGCGAGGTGTTCAATCAGATTTATCGCGGAGGTATGGATAACGACGAAATGTTCCAGAAGATTTCGGATACTTTGACCGCAATGGCAACGAGAGGTGAGAGCAATGAATAAATTTTTCTATTCAAAGCTTGCCGTTCAAAATCTTAAAAATAATCGTAAAACATATGTGCCGTATATTTTGACGTGTATATTTACAACGGCCATGTTTTTTGTGGTCGGCACAATAGCAAACATAAAATGGGCGGATAGCGACGCTCTGCATTCCCTCTTGACGTTTGCCCTTGCAACAGTCGGTATTTTCTCTGCCATATTTTTATTTTACACAAACAGCTTTCTTATTAAACAACGCAAAAAGGAATTCGGGCTTTACAATATTCTCGGAATGGAAAAACGCCATATAGCAAAAATTCTCTTTATTGAAACTGCCTATACCTATATCTTCGGAACTGCGGCGGGTATTGCCGTAGGTGCGCTTTTTTCAAAGCTCACGTTTTTACTGCTGCTTAAAATACTGAAATTCGGCGGTGATATTGACTTTAGGTTCTATCAGTCAACGGTGGACGCTACACTTTTGGTGTTCGGAGCGGTTGCGATTTTAAATCTTTTACATAACCTTTTAAGTATTCATCTTGCAAATCCGGTTGAACTTCTGAAAGGCGGAAGTGCAGGCGAAAAAGAGCCGAAGGCAAAGGTGCTTACGGCTGTTTTAGGTGCTGTCTGCCTTGCTTCAGGCTATACCATAGCTCTCGTTGTAAAATCAGCGATAACGGCGATGGGCGCGTTTTTTGCGGCGGTTTTGCTCGTAATAGCCGGAACCTTTATGCTGTTTTCCTCGGGCAGTATATGGATATTAAAAGCGCTTAGGAAGAATAAAAAATATTACTATAAAGCAAAGCACTTTACTTCTGTTTCAAGTATGATATACCGTATGAAGCAAAATGCGGCAGGACTTGCGAGCATCTGCATTCTTTCCACCGCGGTGCTTGTCACCGTGTCCACTACGGTATCGCTGTATGCCGGTACGGAGGACGTTATGCGCACGCGGTATCCTCGCAATATTTATATCGACGTGCAAAACGCAACAACGGAAAATTGCAAAGATTATGCCGATGTTATGGCGTCACAGGCTCAAAAATACGGTATGGAAAGTAAGAACGAGCTTTATTACCGCTATCTCTCGTTTTCGTCTTACGCTAACGACAGCGGCTATACGGCTACCGTAACCCCTGACTACAACGACGGACTCGGAGTAGATATTGTGACGCTGATACCGGTGTCGGAATACAACAGGATAACAGGACAAAACGAAACGCTCCAAAGCGATGAGGTGCTGTCCTGTACGCCGCGCGGCAAGGCTTTTTCGGGTACGGTTAAATTCGGCGACGACGCATATAAAATAAAGCATACCGTGGACGTTTTCCCTACTATTGACTCTTATTCGGCGTTTACCTCAAATTACAGCTACTATATTGTTTCCGATGAAAAAGCCGCCATGTCGATATATAATTCCATGGGTTACAAAAGCGAGGGTGCAGACGCCTCTCATACCGACCTGAGCTTCGCCTACGGCTTTGATACCGATGCGCCGAAAGACGTGCAAAAGGGGTATATGAAGGATATATCGCTTCTTTTTTACGATATAAGCGAGACCTCCGCAGTCGAATTAAATTGTGCCGAAGCCTCTCGCGACAGTATGATGTCTCTGTACGGCGGTCTGTTCTTTATAGGCATAACCTTGGGACTTCTCTTCCTTGTTGCAACGGTCTTGATAATTTACTATAAACAGATTTCCGAGGGCTATGACGATAAGCAGCGTTATGTAATAATGCAAAATGTCGGAATGAGCAAAAAGGAGGTCAAAAAGAGTATCCATTCCCAGGTGCTCACCGTATTTTTCCTGCCGCTCGTTACAGCCGTAATTCATATCTGCTTCGGATTTAAAGTAATTACAAAGCTATTAAAACTGCTGAACCTCAGCAATGTTACTTTGTTCTTTTGGTGCACCGTCGTAACAATAGCCGTATTTGCAATTATTTACGTTTTGGTGTATGCTGTAACGGCAAGAACATATTACAGAATAGTTGAGGATAAAAACCAATGACTTCGGAGCATCTTTTACATACTATACCGCCGATTTATGACGGCAATTCCAAAATATTGATTCTCGGTTCCTTCCCGTCGGTTAAATCAAGGGAAGTATCCTTTTACTACGGGCATCCCCAAAATCGTTTTTGGCGGGTGCTCGCTGCCGTACTCGGCTGTGCGGTACCGTCGTCCCGCGAAGAAAAAACCGTTCTTTTGCAAAGTCACAATATCGCGCTTTGGGACGTCATAAAAAGCTGTGATATAGTAGGTTCTTCCGACAGCTCTATTAAAAATGTTGTACCGAATGATATAGGGGCGATTTTATCCTCCTGCGGTATAAGACAAATCTACTCAAACGGCAAAACAAGCGAAAGATTGTTTAATAAGTATATTAAAGATACCGTCGGCAGAGATACCGTGGCTTTGCCGTCTACAAGTCCCGCTAATGCGTCATATAATCTCGAACGGTTAACAGACAGTTGGTCGGTGATAAAAAACCACATTCGATAAAAGAAAAAGAATCGAGCAGATATACGCTGCTCGATTCTTTTTTTGGAACAAATTCTGCTTTCAGTCGTCATCGTCGCCGAACATCTCGTCGTAATCCGCCATCTCGTCAATCCAACTCGGGTCATAACTGTGGTAGCTTTGATACGATGTCATTTCCGAGCCGCAGTGCGGACACTCTGTATAGGGCTTGTCACTTTTGTTGCCGCAATTCGAGCATTCGTATTCGCTCGCTCTGAAAAGATGAGAACATTTTATCCAATGAGCCATGGATAACCACTCCTTTTTTATATTTCTTCCACCGTAGCTACGATGCTTTGGGTTTGAGTGCCTCCGCCGATAAACAGTCCGCGGTTGATGCCGCAGTCCGCAAAGTCTCTGCCGTGGCTTAGTGCAAGGTACGTTTCATCGCACATTCTGTGATTCGTCGGGTCAATTCCGACCCATATGCCGTCGTCGTAGAACTCTGCCCAAGCGTGCGTTTCTCCGGTTCCTTTTTGTATGCCTGCAACATATCTTGCCGGAACGCCCGAAAGTCTTGCCGCCGATAAAAATATATGCGCATAGTCCTGACAAACACCGCACCCGAGGTGCAGAGCCTCTTCTGCGGTGGTGTTTATATTTGTTACGCCGCTTTTATAGCTGAATACTTCGCCGATTCTTTTTGAAACCGCCTGTGCGGCCTCTAGCACGGTAAGGTTTGTCATATCACCGAGCCCCGACACGAGTTCGATGATTTTTTCTCCGGGTGCCGTATGCTGCGACGGATATTTATAAATGCAGTTAAGCGCTTCCTTTTCGCGCTTTGAAAAGTCTAAACTCGCTTTTCCCTCAACTATCGCAACGAATTTTGAGTGAGGCTCGATAATTCTGTCGGTGAGGACTCTGTTGCCGAAGCCGTCGGTCGTTTCGGTAAGCATGTTATGCGGCTCTATGTCCACATTTATGAGCTCTATTCTCTGCGACGGCGTATCAAACGGCAAGCATCTCAAAGAAAAGCAGTGCCTTATCACAGGGGACGAAAAATCAATTTTCATACTGTAAAAAAATTTGATGTGCTTCACGTTTATCTTCCTTTTTTGATCAATACTGCGGTGCCGTAATAAATACCTTAGACAGCTCGTCGCGCACGGTATATAGGTCGTAGTCGCTGTACTCATCTTTTTCGAGAATGATGTTCATAAGGGTGTTGATAGCGTCTATGTTACAGTCTACGCCGACTTTGTAAAGACGGTTTAAAAGTATACTGAATTCCTTTTTGATGAGAGTCGGAGAAAAGGAAAAACGGGTATAGAGGTCAAGTCTTTCAACGCTTCTGCCGAATTTTAATATGTTTCTTGTTGTCTCCGATTCAACAAAGTCGTCCGCGCTGCCCCAAAAGGCAAATATGCAGTCAAATACCTCCTGCAATTTAAGCATCGGCGCGCTGCTCTCCCTGCCTTGCTCCATATAATTTACCGCCATTTGAATATATGACAGCGTTTCGGAGCTTATCTCGTTACGCATAACAACGGCGTTATCATAAGCGCATAGTAAATTACTCATAACGGAATTCGGGTCGTTTTCGTCAAAAAGATATTTCGTTATAAACTCCTGTTTGTAGGAATATGTGTTTTCTATACCGAGCTTGCGGCAAAAATCAACATAGGCATTTTCGTCTTTGTCTATCATTTTATCGTAATATTCCGAGAAAACGCGAAGAGTGGTAAAGACGCGCTCCGCATATCTGCCGAGCCAAAAGAGATTGTCCGTAGATTTTATCGAGATAATACCCATGTGTCTTTAAAACCTCCTCCCTGAGATGAGTTTACAACAAAGGACTCGGGGTCTTGCGAATAGCGCGTAAGACCGCTGTGCCAAACGGTTATTTCGTCGCCGTAGAGCACAAACGCGCGAAGATCCGCTTTCCTTTCGACCTGCCTGCCGTTTTCAAAAACCTTGAGACCTTTAAAGTCTATTACCTCCTGCGCTATAAATCGGCGCGGCGACGCTTTAACGGCTTCTTTTATGGCAGAGAGTTCGTTTTTAGACAGAGTATTTCCGAATATGACCCCGTAGCCTCCGGACTCCGATACATCTTTAATAACCAGCGATGATAGATTTTCGGTTATATAATCGAGATCTTTTTTTATTATCGGCAGATAGGTAACGGCATTGTTTAGTATCGGTTCTTCGCCGAGATAATATTTTATCATTTGCGGGACGAAATAATATACGCCCTTGTCATCCGCTATGCCGTTCCCGGGCGCATTTACAATCGCAACATTGCCGGCTCTGTAAGAATCTATGATATGCGGTACTCCGAGAAGAGAGCCTGCGTAAAATGTCATAGGGTCAATGTATTCATCTGAAATTCGGCGGTAAACCGTGCCTACGCGCTGCCGCTTACCGGAATATTCACTGTAATAAAGCACGTTGCCTTCAACGAAAAGGTCCTGCGGCATAGCAAATACAGCCTTTGTGCGCTCCGCAAGGTACGAATGCTCAAAGAAAGCCGAGTTGTATCGGCCGGGAGTCAAAATAACGTTGATTCCGCCGGTGTTTACATCATCGAGAACACGGCGCAAAAGCTCGCCGTAGTCGCGATTGTCGTCTACCGAATTGTTTTGGAACGTGTCGGGACTTGCTCTGCGGCAAAGCTCGCGCGCTATCATCGGATATGATGCGCCGGAGGGTATGCGTAAATTGTCCTCAAGCACATACCAACACATATCCTTGCCTTGTACCAAATCTATACCCGAAATGTGATTATATATCTTTTTAGGCGGAGACAGCTTGTCGCACGGTGCGGAAAAGCCCGGCGAAGTATATATGAATTCTTCGGGAATTATTTTATCGCGTATGATTTTTTTATCTGAATAAATATCGTTTAAAAATAAATTAAGAGCGTAAACGCGCTGCTTCAGACCTTTTTCAAGAAATTCGAATTCGTTTTTCGGTATTATGCGCGGTATGGTGTCAAAGGGGAAAAGCCGTTCGTTGAATTTGTTGTTTTTATAAAGTCCGAATTTTACGCCGTAACGAGACATAAGACGGTTAATTTCTTCCTGATGATCTATAAGTCCGTACAAGCTCCCACCTCACTTGATGTATGTTTTGTACAAAAACAAAATCGGATAAAAGTCTGTTTTTATAATTATATAATAAATCCACGGATTTGCAATATGTAAAAGCGTCAAAAATATATAAAAT
>ERZ1026780.1148-NODE-1148-length-18367-cov-4.919124_pt1 | contig 18367 bp, 20 predicted proteins | sample MGYA00380126_ERZ1026780 | MGnify/ENA primary metagenome ERZ1026780 (study PRJEB33269, sample SAMEA4719762) | human gut metagenome | biome: human-associated habitat; feature: organic feature; material: feces | place: Cameroon | collected 2013-10 ... | reverse complement strand
GCAAATACTATAGTCGCACGCCTTTTTGTTAGCCGTTTTGATGCGGTTGCCCTGGGAAGGCAAGCCATATATTTAAGAGTTTTGCGTAACTTTGTTTGAAACAAAAGGAGAATTTGCTATGCTTGAAATTGGTAATCGAATGCCTGATTTTTCAGCGGCTGACCAGAATGGCAACATTGTCAAGTCTGCTGACCTTATTGGAAAAAAGACGGTGGTGTACTTCTACCCGAAGGCCAATACGCCGGGCTGCACTGCTGAGGCTTGCAGTCTGAGAGACAATTATGAACGGTTCCTGGCATTGGGCTACAATGTCATCGGCATAAGTAAGGACAGCGTGAAGGCCCAGAAGAATTTCAGCGACAAATATGCATTGCCATTTCCTCTGCTCGCCGATACTGAAGCATTGATCATCAAGGCTTTCGGCGCATGGGGCGAGAAGAAGCTCTATGGAAAGACTTACGAGGGAATTCTGCGTAAGACATTCATTTTCAATGAGAATGGCATACTTGAGGAAATCATTGACAAGGTCAATACGAAGAACCACGCTGAACAGATTCTGGGATAGAGAGTTATGACGAATTATCAGTTTACCGGCGGCACCATATGCGCGCCGGCTACGATTCCGGGCACAGGTGCGATATCGATAATAAGAGTCAGCGGAAAAGAGGCATTGGCGATAGCCGACAAAGTCATTGGCACCAAGGGCGCTCCTATTGCAGAGACCGAAGGCTACAGGCTGCGCTACGGGACGGTTTTCGAGGCAGACGGAAGTGTTTTGGACAATGTGATAGTCAGCGTTTTCCGTGCTCCTCATTCGTACACGGGCGAAAATTCAGTAGAAATTTCCTGCCATGCCTCACGATTCATTGTCAATAAGATTCTAGAGCTTCTGGTCAATGCCGGGGCCCGTATTGCAGCGCCTGGTGAGTTCACGCGCCGTGCTTTTGTCAATGGCAAGATGGACCTCGCCCAGGCCGAAGCTGTTGCAGATGTGATAGCTTCGCAAAGTGCTGCTTCTCATAGAGTTGCAATGAACCAACTGAAGGGCGGTTTTTCGTCAGAGCTTAAGACACTGAGGGAAAAGCTTCTGACAATGACTTCCCTACTGGAGCTCGAACTGGACTTCAGCGAAGAAGATGTGGAGTTTGCAAGCCGCAAGGAACTAGGTCAGTTGGTGGACGATTCATTGATACATATCGGCCGTCTGACCGCATCATTCAGCCGTGGCAACGCTATCAAGAACGGTGTCCCGGTGGCGATCGTCGGGGCCACGAATACAGGAAAAAGTACGCTTCTCAATGCCCTGCTCGGGGAGGAGCGCGCGATCGTCTCAGACATTGCCGGCACGACTCGTGACACTATCGAGGAAACGCTGAATATCGACGGCATCCTGTTCAGATTCATTGACACTGCCGGAATCAGGGAAACTGACGAGACGATAGAGAAAATCGGCATTGACCGGACTTTCAAGAAACTTGGCGAGGCCGCGGTCGTGCTGGGGATGACGGATTTGTCGCGAGGCGAGGCTGCTGTGCTTGAGGATGCGGATTTCATTCTGTCCAAGGTCAATGAAATGGGCGGTGTGAAAAATGTCGGTACAGAGAACGACGGGTCTGAAACGGGCGGAACACCTCTGGTTGAAACTGACGGAGCACCTCGAGCTGGAACTGACGGAACTTCTCTGGCTGAAACGGGCGGAACTTCTCGGTCTGAAACTGGCGGAATACCTCCGGCTGAAACGGACGGGGCACCTCTGGCTGGAACTGACGGAACTTCTCCGGCTGAAACTGGAGGAACACCTCCGGCTGAAACTGGCGGGGCCTCCCGACATGGTCATGGTGACGGGCAGGAAAGGAAAGTGGTTATTCTGGTGAACAAATGCGATGTTGCAGGTGATTTCTACAGGGATGATAACGGTACTGGCTATGGCTCAGGCAATGATTTGGGTGAGAATATGGCGGAGATCGGTGGTAACAAAAATGTTAACCGAAATAACAACATTGTTTCACTCATTGAAAATAAATACGATAACTGCAAAGTCATTCCAATCTCCGCGAAGACCGGAAAAGGGTTATCAACATTGACAAAAACACTCGGCGAAATAGGTTCCGAAATCACCGGCAGCACCGACGAGACCCTCGTGACCAACGTCCGCCACTACGAAGCCCTGGTCCGCACCGCATCCGCTCTTGAGCGTGTCCGAGCAGGCCTCCATATCGCCACCCTCCCTCCGGACCTGATAGCCCAGGACCTCCGCGAAGCCCTCTACCACCTCGGCGAAATCGTCGGCGAAATCAGCACCGACGAAACCCTCGGTAATATATTTCGGAATTTTTGCATCGGGAAGTAAAGCCTGGTATTCAACTAGTTATATCTTAATTGAAAACTTGAATTGATATCCTCAAACTAGCTGAACCCAATTCTCTTCAGAGTTAACTTCGACTATTTCAAAGATTTCGCGATTATGTTTGGATTTCTTTGATTTTAGTCAGTTTTGTCACAGTGTTTGTCAAAAATCACCTTCTGTGACAGAATCATGTCACACTTTACCGAAATAGTTACCAAAACCGCAGTTTTATGAATTGTTTACTGAGATTTCACACGAATAAGTAGCAGTTTTAAATGGTACTCCCCTTCCATATTTTCATTTATGGTTGTATTGTAGCCGTAAACTAGTTTGAAATACTATACAAGTACCATAATTTTGCACGGTTTTGCTAGATCATTTACTGTATATTAGGGCTATTACACCTGGTTTGTCACATGTCACAAATGGCAAATATGTATTTCCCAGCTGGAAAAGTACATATTTGCCATACTGCATCTCATCGGGAGTGATTAGATTATGTCAATCATAATTTATCACTCACCTCCGTCTTCATGGCGTGCTTGAAGTTGATGCTCGTCTTTCCGAATCTCCAGGTGAGGCTCAAATAGAACTGGCGGGGACAGTACCAGTACTCGTTGTGTTGGTAGTAGTTTTCGGCATAAGTATCCCTCGTAGGGCCATAATATCGGTTCTGGAAGGGCATGACAGCCGTGGCCGACAGGATGAGCCGGTTCTGGAGGAAGCCTTGACGCAGGCCCAATGAATACACATAGTCCACGCCGTGATAGGTACGCTGGAGGGTTGTTTCTCCGCCGGAGATGCTGCCGGAGGCAAAAGCCCTCGCCCCTTTCCAAAGCACAACGTTGGTGCTGAAGTCGAAAGCCCATTCCACACCGTCATTCTTCTGGCCCAAACTTGGTGCATAGAAGTAATTATAGCCCACTTTCGCCGAAGACTGGAGGCTGAACCGCTGGCCCGGATTCCAGTTGAAACTCACCATCTGGTCGATATGATCATAGGTAACGGCATTCTCATAGGTGGAGACCTTGACGCCGTCCGGATAGACCTTGGAGAGATATTCAATCTTGTTGCCGCAGAGACTCCCGTAAGTCCTTGCCGTAAAGTCCCAGTTATCACCATTGGTGCGGTATGTGAGCGTCAAGGCGTCTGACACGACGGTACGCAGGTCCGGGTTGCCGTGCATCCGGCTATAGGGGGATTCCTCAAAAATGTAGGGATTGAGATAATCCACGCTCGGACGTCCAAGGCGTCGCGTGTAGGACATTGTCAATGAATTCTTGGCGTCAATCTGCCAGGCTGCGTTCAAATAGGGCACAACATTGAAATTGCTGTTGTCGAAGGTAATATCCGCGGACGAACTCTTGGAGACGCCCCGGTTCAGCGTGTATTCCAAACGTGTTCCGGCCTTCAACGTGAGCATTGCGAACTTGTAACCGTAGCTGGCATACGCGGCGAAGATGTGCTGCTTGTAGTCAAGGTCATTGACATTGGAATTGTCTATATTCCACTGTTTTGCCGTAAAATCCCACAGTTCATCCTGTGAATCGGCGACGTGGGAGCGCAGCGTGTACTTGGTGCCGGCTTCAATCCGATGCTTTTTCCGCAAGGTGGCAAAATAGTCAATCTGGCCGATCTGCTGGATGGTGTGCTCGGTATTGAAGGAATGGCGGTGGTAATCTGTACAGTTCAGAACAGGCTCTACAATGATGTGGTTTTCCGTGCTGTTCGGATTGCCGTCGATGGAATAGCTGAAGGTAAGGATTCCTCCATCATCCCGGAAGGTCTTCTGGTAGGCCAACTCACCGGAGAAGGTGTTGTAGCGGTTTGTGCGGACCGTAGGCTCCTGCATCTCGATGGTTTTGACACGGCTGGTATTCCAGAAAGATTCAGTAATGTCGTACTCACCCAATTGCTTCTGGAAGTTGGTCCAGCCGGAGAGCGTAATAAGATTAAGCGAGTCCGGCTCATAACTTGCCTCCAATGAGAATGCACCAGAGTAAAAAGTATTGTCACTTGTAAACTCCAGACGCTGATAGTGGTGGTCATCGCTAGAGTAATTCTCAATGTCTGTCACCCCATGTGTTTTAGGAGTCGGGTAATACATCCCGCTGGCATTGGCACTGAAGGTGAACTTGCCCAGTTGGGCATTGATATATCCGTTTCCTCCGGCCATCCCCAACGTGCCGCCTTGAGCGCCCAAGGAGCCGCTGTAACCGGATTTCAGCCTCCGTGCCATCACGATATTGATGATGCCGCCAATGCCTTCCGCATCGTATTTCACCGGCGGATTGGTGATGACCTGGATCTCCTTGATGGAGGAGGCAGGTATGGTCTTGATGAGCTGGTCGAAGTTCCTGGCCAGCATCCCCGTAGGTCTTCCGTCCACGAGGACCTTGTAATCCGTGGAGCCGTTCAGTAGCACTTTATCCTCGCCGTTGATGCTCAGCATCGGCACGTTCCTGAGAATATCGATAAGATTGCCGCCATCCGCCATTGGGCCCGCCTGTACGTTATAGGTGAGTTTGTCGGCGTCGGTTTTGATCAGTTCCTGCCGGGCCACTACGGTGGCTTCTTTGAGTTTCTGTACGGTGCCCAGGGAATCCGGCTGGGCAGTTTCCGGTTCCTGCGCCCTGGCGGCTATGCCTATGACCAGTGCTGCGGCAGTAAGGATGATAGTCTTTGCATTCATTGCTTTTCCTTGAGTTTTGCTTACGCAAAATTACCCGGGAAAAGTTTTACACAATATGGCATAATGCAAAAATATCAGCCAGTATATGACTGATACTCAGTATAGAATGTTAAAATTTAGCCCCGTAAGACTTTGAAAAGTTTTACATCAGCGTTCCAGGTCCAAAAGAAGGTTTCTCAGATATATGCTGATGTTAGTGTCGTGCTCGTCCAGGCCGAGTTTCTGACGGATTTCGTGGCTGATGATATAATGCCGTTTCTTCTGGATATACCCGCCGATGTCCTTGCCCTTCAAACCGAGGGTGTAGAGGCAGCAGTAACCGATTTCCCAGTCAGTGAGCCCCTTGTCCTGCAGGTATGCGATGAACTTGGGATGGCTCTCCTCGAAGACGATCTTGGTGGAACGAAGGAATTCTTCCCGGTCGGCCATCAGTACGTCAATCTCTTCTTCCGAGCTGCGGTAGAACTTGTCATCGGAGGAAATGCGGGAGGCAATCACCTTGTCCAGGACGGAGAGCCTCTGCCGGATAACCGCCATTGCTTTCTCGTCTGGGCGGGTCTTGAGTTTCTTTGAGATATAGCGGATAATGGCAACGAGAATTGCGAGGGCCAGCAAGGAGAGGATGACAATCTCACGGATACGGTTGTCTTTCTCAATGAGCGTCATCTTGTCCATATAGCGCTCCTCTATGATGCGGGCATTCTGGATCTTCAGTGTGTCCGAAGGAGCCAGCATACTGGCATTCTCGTTGATTCTCTCCAGACAGTCCCGTGCTTTCTGCGTATTCTCTCTGTCCCCGACGGCAGAATAATAATCCAGGGCGATATGGATGATGCTATCGTTATACACCTCAATGCCCACTTTCTCCAGCGCCTGTGAATACAGCAGCGCGTGCCGGGCCTGCAGTTCCTTAGTATTCAGCAGGCTCCTGTCCAGCGAATCCAGCGCCACGAAAGCACTGTCCGGCGCAGACGTCAGGTACATTTCCGCCTGGTCCAGCACCTTGTCTACATTGCTGTTGTAGAAACACGAGCACAGGCAAAAAGCTAGGATAAGGCCGAATATGTAGTTCTCGAAGGTGCGCATGGGTTATCGTATACAAACGCAAAGGTAGCGATTATTACCACCACAAACAAAATAAACCATCAAAAGAGCCCCACTCCCATACGGCATTAAATAAAACTCTTTCAGGCTTTCTATTCCTCGCTTTACTTTTTAGCAAACAGAATGGCACCGACGCTTTTCTCTGTATCAAGTAAATAAAGGGATGATTAGCGTTGAAGTTTCCTCGGAGCTAGGACCTACATCTATTATTCCGGAGTCCTGCTTGCGATACAATGACAGCTTCAGTACATCTCAATCTCTTGGTAATTCTGTAAATAGTAATGCCCTGGGGTTAAATATTCCCAGGGCACATCCGATACATTATTTCTTCTTAGATGAAGACTTCTCTCTCTGTGAGAGGGCACTTCCAGCGATGCTTTTGGTCCTGGCACTGGACCTTCCATCTTGAAGCGCCTTCGAAGCCTTGCTAGCCACTTTGGCAGATGTGACTTTCTTTGCCATATTAGAAGTTTTCCCGTCCTTTAGCGGGGGTCTTGTGAGTGCTATTCCAAGCACTCATTATACACTCGTTTGACTGTTGAACACGGCTCAAGAAAAGTGATTATCTCTCACTACTGATCGGCACCTCCAGGCAAAAGACTCTCCCGTTTTTCGGATAGATCCTATTTCCGTTTTTGTCGGTGATCCATCTTCGGAAAATGAACCGATATCCAGGAGCCGGATTTCTGTGGTATTTCATGGCGTATCTTCCATTTATTAGATTACACGTATGTTTCCGCCACAGACCTAGGCGGAATCGAGGAGGAACCATAAAATTTGGAGATTTGCCGGGGGCAAAGTATATTTGCGAAAGAAAAACAAATTCATTAAAGGCGACCAAACCTCAATTTGTTTTATGGCGCAGGTTCCTACTTGCGCCTCTTTCATGCCCGGCCGAGTCACAACCATATCATAATATTGCTATTTATTTGCATATACCATAATCATATTTTTGCAAAGATAATGGTTATCTTTCAAACGACAAAACATCGTTTCTATGCTGTTATAAAAAGTTTTCAACAATACTATGTTGAAAATGAACGAGAGAAATTATTATCTATTTCTGTTAATTAGTTTGGAATTTCAAAGTAATTATACTACCTTTGCAGCCACAAACGGAGAAGAGAATCATGAGAACAAAGACATCCTATACAACCATCCATCCGGGTGTGGTTCTTAAAGAAGTCTTGGATGAGAAGGGCCTTTCCAATAAAGAATTTGCATCAACAATCGGCATGCCCGCATCTGTTCTCAGCGATATCATCAATGGGAAGCGTAGCGTCACCCCCGATATTGCTATTCTTTTTGAGGCTAGTTTGGGACGTGACGCTGCCTCATGGTTAGCGATTCAGGCTGCGAGAGACATTGAAGTCGCCAAGGCTAAAGAAGAATTCCTACGTAAACAAGAAGACATCGAGACATGGAAATCACTCCAGAACTACTGCAATGTGCGGATTCTGGATAAAGTCGTTCCCGGCGGATTAGGGAAAAACACACGAGAGAAAATAGATCGTGTTTTCTCGTTCTTCGGCGCAGACGATCTACAGGATCTTAGGACTGCTTTTTTAGCAGACGTTAATCCGGCGTTTTTCCGCAAGTCATCAAAAGTTTCAGACCCAGTAAACTTGTTTACTTGGAAATACATTGCATATTTCACTAGCGATCAGTCTACCAGTCCTACTGGTTCTTTTGATCCAAACAGCTTGAATTTACTTCTCACTGCCGTTAAAGATATTATCTGCGAGAATCATGATACCTTGAATAAGTTGCAGAATCTCCTTTCAAGATTCGGTATCAAGTTGGTTATTCTTTCCAACCAGCAAGGCATTCACGTAGACGGCTTTTCTTTTTGGAGAGGAGAATGGCCCACAATCACATTGACACTTCGTGGCCAGAAACTTGATATACTTGCGTTCACTCTGCTTCATGAGATATGCCACGCATATAAGCATTTGCATCGTGGTAATCAAGAGAAGACCTGTATATCTATCGATGGAGAGAAGGACTCCCTTGAAGAAAAAGAAGCTGATACTTTTGCAAGAAATAGCCTTATCTCTTCTGTTGAGTGGCAACTGTTTAAAGCTTCCTGTTTAGGGGTAAGTCCGTATGCCATGGGACCGAGAATCCGAGCTTTCGCAGAAGAGCACGGAATCCATCCGTCAATAGTTCTTGGGCGTTATCAGCATGAATTCAACGTCTTTGACAATGGACGCGGGATAGAAAGGTCTATCAACTAGATGCAATTTGAACCAGATGCTATCATCGACCACCTCTATGGGCTCAATACCGAGGATATGCGCTACATCCTTGACCCGGAAGATATCTGCGGTCCTGGTTGTGTCAACGAGACCTTCCGCGTCCTCAAAGACAACGAAATCCGTCAATACGGCGAGTACCGCACCAAGCGCCTCGTAATGGATGCCGGGTCCCGTTTTATATTTGATCGATAATAAATCCGGTCAACTATGGTAACGGCTATTATTGCAATCGCCACACTTTTGTTTTCTGTTTTCTCCTTTTTGTTCTTTGAGTTAAAGATTAAGAAACAGGAGAAGATTCTCAATGACTACAAGATTGCTGAGTACAAAGAGGCAGAACAAGACAAACTGTATGCACATTTGTCGATTGACACATATTGGAGAGACAAGGGCACCCTGTATCTCATCGTGGATAATCGAGGGCCTTCGGATGCTTATAATGTCAGTATCAAAGATTTGGATAAGGATAGTTTCCTATTCAGAGATCTGACCTCATCATTACCTATAGAAACGATAGATTCAGGCGACAGTGCTCAGCTTGAACTTCTTGTCTATAATGAGATGCCAGAGAAAGCCCGGATACAGGTCTCTTGGGAAGATGATTCCAATGAGAAGCATACCGACAAAGTGGTCATCCATATTCACGGATAATTGTATGGGACCTTCAGAATACATAGCAATTATTGGTGTTCTCGTTGCTGTCATCACATTAATATCCACGATTCGAATCGCCAGGATTATTCCGGAGCAGGATAAACTAAGCCACCGGAAACATATCCGGGAGGTTGTATCTAGGCTTTCTGATGAGATGAAAGCAGGCCGCAATCATATGTGCAAAATCATTCAATAGAATCATTTAATGATAAGTGATATAATAGATGCTACACTACCTATCAAGCCAACAATCGCGCTAAATGTATTCCAGCCTTTAGAATGAAAACTAAAATCTGGTTTTATCATCTGAATTGGATAGCCAAAAACTATTCTTAATAGTAATCCTACTCCCCTAAAGAAATGGTCAAAAATATTCCCCCACCCTTTACATTGCTTTTTGAATTGACGTTCATGTTCCACGATTGAAGACACGGTATCAATCTGAATCTGATTAACATTTGATTCAATCTCATATGCCTTACCATCGCGTATTGCAAGCCCTAAACTATATACTGGCATATGAGGATAATGCTCAGGGATTATTTTGGAGATGTAGTTATAGTTTGAGACAATGTACGTCAAAGTCTCTTGTGAGTATTTATTCTTCTTTGATTCTTTGAGTAGCTTCAACGAATGGTTACAAAAATCATTGATGGCACGCTCTTCACCACGGATATTGCGCAGATTTAATAGCCAGCCAATAAAACCGGCCAAAACGATACTGGATATAATAAGAACAATAACGAGATTATTCATATTAACACTTATGCTTAGTCAAACGGTGTTATTTTCACGCAACTATACTGTGTATTATATAGCCAAGTTGAGTTTACGCTTTTGACATTAGTCTTTTAGACATCCTATAGGTACCACATAGACTCCATCCTCACGTCTATAGGCATAAGTCCCCACGCCAACCAGCACCATCATAAATGATGGGGCCTTCATTCGTTCTGTGTCAATTTTCCCGGCCAGCCTTAGGAGCGATTCCGAACCCTCATTAACTAGTTCATCACCACCCAGTTTTATCTCTACTAAACCATACCGACCATCCCTCAAGTGTATGACAGCGTCACACTCCAGACCGTTTTTGTCCCGGAAATGATACACTTTCCCGTTCAATGTTTCCGCATATACTCTCAAATCACGAATTGCCAGTGTCTCGAAAACCAGTCCAAAGGTATTCAAATCATTTACAAGATCCTGAGGTCCAATACCAAGAGCTGCGGTAGCTATTGATGGATCGGTAAAATACCGAGTATCACTCGTCCTTATCGCAGTCTTGCTCCTAAGATTTGGATTCCAAGCCTCACTATCTTCAACCACAAAAATCTCCTTCAATGCTTTGATGTATGAGGATATTGTATCTTCAGACAACGAATCAGACTCATTAGCTTCTAGGTCAGCTCGAATCGTTCCGAATGAAGCCTGGCTCCCTTGATTTCTTGCCAGAGAGCGTAACAGACGATGAACACGTACCGGGTCCCGTTCCACACCGTCCACCTTCGATATATCACGCTTCTCCACAGCCTCAATATAGTCAAATGCCTGATCCATAGCAATCTCACGATCCATGTCAACTGCAAGAGGCCATCCACCACGACAAGTCAAGAATGCTACCTGTTCGATATCCATCTTGTTTATGCCACCAACTTGATCAGGTGCTGTAAACAACTCGGCAAGAGATACCTCACCAGTCGATTCGTGCGACTCCCAGAGGCTCATAGGACGCATCTTAATCCATCCTATACGTCCGGTCCCGGAATGTATTACTTTGCTCATATCTGCCGGGACAGAAGATCCGGTCAAAATAAACTGACCTAATGGTCCATGATCTGATTCAAAGCGCACACTATCCCACAATTGGGGAGCGATTTGCCACTCATCAATAAGACGCGGATTCTCCCCTCTCAACAGCAATTTCGGGTTCAACGATGCCAGCCTAATATTCTGCTCTACCATCCCTGTCTCCGACATATAGAGTATGCTCTTGGCAATCTGTTCTGCTGTGGTTGTCTTCCCGCACCACTTGGCTCCTTCTATGAGCACAGCACCTTTCCCGGCTAACTTGCGCTGTAGCAGACCATCTGCTATCCTATTCTTATATACTTTTTCCATATGGAGTCTTCTTTATAACTACAACAAAGATACGAAAAATCTTTCTCGTTCACCCATTTGGCTAAAAATTATTCACCCATTTGGCCAATTTTCATTCCCGAACTTGGCTGCTATTCAGGAACAACCGGGAACGATCCGTGGCGATATGATTACCGGCACAAAAGCATCGCGCACAATAGGATAGGCCCGAGCATAGAATTCAGTTTGTTAAATTCGAATTCAACTGTTGCTCAGAGCATGAAGCTTGAAAGAGAACAATCCCTTACCGTCCAGATATGCAAGAGCATCGTGTAGGATTGCCGCCTTTCTGTCTTCGTCGAGGTCGGAATGAAATAGAATCTCAATAAATGTCTCTAGACCGTGGTCTGAAATCTTCTCAGTCTCCACAAGATACCAGACTGGATTCTCCTGTTCAAGTAAAGCATCCAGATTAATTGGGCAGACCGCTTTATCGAATTCATCCTTGACATCTAACAGGGAATAATCCGGCATAACGTCCTCCTGCAGGCCAAGTTTCCGAGCGATAATCAGTAGCATCTCGCCCAGACGGTCTATTTCTCTGAGTATAAAATCCTCCATACTGTTTGACAATAGGTAGTACAAATTCCGTTTTATCGGTGTAAATTTACATCTTTTCTCCCGTATACTTATTCACAGACGGAAAGATTTAGCGCTACAACTGATTACTTTGCCAAAAATTTTCAAAGATTCATCGTTTATATTATACCCAGGACTGTCCGGATGCTTGCCTGTATCTGACCGACTGTCGGTATAGACTTATAAGCCAGGCCTGGCATCTCTTTGTTGTAGGTCTCTTGCAGAGCCGCCCATGTGTCTGATAGGTTTGTGATGAGAGGGGAATCGGATAAGTCTTTGGTCTGCCATCCATCAGGCTTTGCGAAGAGTTTACGGTCGTGCGAAAGAAGAACATCAAAGTCTTCCTTGAACTCAGTACTCTTCAGATACTCTCTGCACTCAGGATCGTCCAGGAGGAAATGAAGGTCATAGAAATGACGAATTTTCGCGGACAGTTCATAGAGATAGTTGTCAGCCAAGGAACATCGGATTAGTGAGACGAGCTTTTCAGTCAGCGTTCTGCGTTTGTCAAGCACAGATAGTGTGAAAGGCTGCATGTCATACTCGTCAATCAGCGACTGATTGCCGCTTCTCTCCAAGAATTCCGTAAGGAAACTTCTGATTGTGCATGAAGTATAAGGGAACGGATTTGCAAATGCATTAATCTCAAGGAGCAACTGACCGGATCTTATGGCGCCGACCTGCTCAGTCTCGACCGCTCTCGGATATGCGAAGTACTCCTTCCTGTAATGTGACCCTTTGCTGGTAGCACCTGGTATCACAATCTCATCAAGCCCTCTACTCATTTCCTTTGAGAGATGTCCGATAAGAGTTTTGAGCTTGTTTCCGCTCATCTTGTCGGCATCCAATATGGCTATATCGATGTCCTCAGAGAAGCGTGCTCCTATGCCGTACGCCTTTGAAAGGCTCGTGCCACCTTTGTGAACAGCCTGGCCGTTTGTGTCAGCCAGGGCCATAAGCCTTAGTGACCTGCATATCCAGTAATCCTTTTCGATGAATATGTCCCTGATGCCAAGCCCACCATCGTCGATGCCTCTTGATGCAGCCTGTATCGCATCTGCGAAGAGTTCTTTATTTTCATGCAGTCTCATATAATGTTCCAGTTTCTTTTCGTAGGCAAGACAGATTCCGATATCGGTTGTTTATAGTTTGTGGTGCCATTCAAGGATTTCCTCACCTGTGACATGATATCTGCATCTGCCGCGTTGTGTTCAAGGATAGCTCCAAGTATCGCACGTACATACGGTGTATACCCGATGGAAAGCGATACGAGATTCTTCTGTTCAGAAGGAGAGAGACCTCCAATGATTCTTCCGATCTGAGAAACGGCCTCATCAGGAGTAGTCGCAGGTATCTCTCGTATAAGCTTGATTGCATCAAGGATGCGCAGGAGTGGAATGTTTTCCTCAGTAACCGGATTTGACTGGACGAGGAAGGAAATGACTGTTCTGCCTCTCTTGACTGGCCTGCGATATTTTGACGTACCAATCAGAAGGGACGATGTGATCTGCGTGGTCAGTCCCATGGCTGAGAATGCTGAAGTGCCTGTAATGTACCCGATGGTTTTACCACCTTTGACAAGAAAATCCTTTGCAATCTCGTTTTGCGATGGTCCTAGTGTACCGAATATGCTGTTTCTAGGCTTGTAATACTTTCCTTTGGAAACTTTCTCCAGTTCACCATTGCGGACCATTCTGCTCAGCGACATGACAAGTGCCTGCTGGTATTCCGGATCTATCCCGAAATCGGCAATTGTCAGGATCACTCCCTCGGGCGTGTTCCTGACCACTTCCTTTATCTTATCCGCTATTAACATGACTAATGATATCTCGATACAAAGATATTAAAAGTTATGTTATTTACGCAAAAAACATAACAAATTCAATCCATTTTGTCATTGTTTAATCTCCTTTGCGATGTTCCAAATAGTTTTCCTTACCCAAATAGGCGCAACCTTTAAATCCTGTTCAAACGTATCTATTGGCAGGTTCTTCTGCAAAAGGCCATTGATAACCGTACGATGTTGATCGGTCATCGTGCTTTCGCCGATTGATTTCATCGCCTGGATCAGGATGGCCAGGAACTCGCTCTGTTGAATCTGCTGCTCTATGTCATCAACAATACGCATCGTTTCCAAGTAGAAGATTTTTGCAAAAATTTCTACCTGCAAATCAAAATACCAGTATTTACGCAACAACAGAACAAAATAATCAATTTTCCGTTTCACGAAATATTGACGAAAACCATACAATACCAATCAATACTATCCGATAAATTGACTATATTTGTCCAAACGTTAGCTGTCAGATTGATGGGAATCAAGGCATCCTTTTCAGGGTATTTCAGTTAACTTGTTGTAAGGCGACAGAAGAGGCATCTCCACTATGGAGGTGATGGCAGAAAAGGCCGAAAAGAGGCAAAAATGTACCCATTTTGCCAATCTCCGAGGTTTAATGCTATATTCTTAGCAACTGATTATCAGACAGTTACGTAGAATCTTTAAGTATTTAGCGCGCGAAATATAAGTCATTGATAATCAATGTGTTAAAATTCCTGCGTGGGAAAGTGATACGGAAATGGTGACACCTTTTTGAAGTGCAAAATTTACGAAAACACGCTTAACTATTTGATTATAAGTGAATTAAGAAAAGCGTCAAGTTTTTCGCGCAGGCACACTAACTAATTGATATTCAATATGTTAGCAATTGATGCATCGGAAAGTAGTGTATGTAACCAATTGAATATCGGCGTATTATAAAATTCCAAAGAAAGTAAGCTTCAAAGTCTATCACTTGATTATCAATAAGTTACAAATTCAACAACGAATAAGCCGGAAATTTGTGACTTCATGACCAACAACCTCTCCGGCGGCATACTCCCCATCCACAAGTGTGACCGCTGTAACGACGGCTATCTCATTGTTAGGAAGAAAGACAACACACCCTTACTTGGTTGCACGAACTATAAACCCGACAAGAGCGGCTGCAACCGGAAAATCATCCTGACGTACTATGAGAATATGCTAAAGCGAGGCAAAATTGAGCTATAGCTTGAAAAGGTTCTCAAGGATAAAGTGCTGCGCGTTGGCATCATAAGAAACAGCAAGATACTGCCCATGAGAGCCATCTCTCCATGCGGATGTCATGCCGATGGATGTTCCGAGTTCTGTCGGAGCCTTGTATTTGTGGCCGTCGCTACTTTGCTGTTCTACCAGATACCCTACTAATACCAGCCATTGAGTAACCTTTGATGCGGCCAGAGGCTGCATATTTTCAGGAATCACTTTGTTGATCTCCTTGACGAACATAGCGATACCCGTTCTCTCGGCAATATAGACCTTTGAAACAATCTCCGGAGTAAGCTGGAATTCCAATTCATACTGCTTCTGACGTGAGGATGTTTTCTTCCCAGCATCTTCAAGCACGTGTGACACATAAAATAGGCAACGGGAAATGTGAACGTTGTTCACGATGTCGCTATCAGGAAGTGTACTACCATCAAGCGGATTCATCCCGTTAGCGAGTTTGTTAATCCAGTCAATTGCGACTTTCAGTTTATTCTGGTCAATGTCGGAGGCCATGGTCCAATCAAGGTTATGGGTGATGCACATGCTTCAATTCACCACAGAGGGAGAATTGATTTACAAAGATACGCAAAATGCGCGATAGTAAGAATTGTCACTAGAATTAATGGGCCTATTTCTCTATGTGGCCTTGAATATTCCATTGCAGAAGAAAGAGTACTAATGAGACATTGTAAGATTGAATCTGTAGATTATATAGATGACAAAAAAGAGCGTCTTCATATTACAAATCTGCAGGACACAATCAAGTATGAGTATTGTGATGAAAATAAGCCCGATAACGTAATTGGAGAAGGAAAAATTGAATAATCATAAGAAGTATCTCAAGTTCAATCCATCAACCAAAATCATCCTCATCAAGCTTATAATCACTCGTACAATCTTCACGCCGTTAGTGTTCCTAATGTCAATCCAAAACCACATTTTGGATGGCACAAATTCCAATTGGTAAATTTGCCAATTTAAATAACATTCTCTATATTTGCCTAAAGTTAAATTTTCCCGTGGGGCGCACCACATTAAAAAACGCTTGGAAAATTATGGACAAGAATCTAAAAAAATTTATGGCGACCGAGACTAGGTCTCGCGCCCAGATCCTCGACAGACACTTTGTTGAGGTACAGACGCCAGATGGCGAACTCTTCAAAATCATGTCAGACATTGCTAAGTACGACAGCGATGAGTACAAGGCCTATGTCCTCCACTTGATTGAATTCATCTTCGACCGGAACTTCTCCGACAACAAGGAGCAAATGGCAAACCGCATTAGCCGCGATTTTCTACTTAATGCCGTACCATCAATGGGCATGGACTCCGGTAACCGACAAGCCGAGCGCATTCGCATTGGTAAACGCATCAAGGAACTTCGTGAAGCCAAAAAGATGGAAGCACGCGATCTGGCCCTGCTCACAGGTATTGATGCTGCCAATCTCTCCCGCATTGAACAGGGCAAATACTCCACCGGCGTGGACATCCTCTCCCGTATATGCGTCATCCTGGACGCACATTTAGATCTGATTTCCAACAGTAAAAAGTAATCTTGCCATGTCTACTGTAAAGTATCACTATGCTCTTGATGAGCAGGACCGTCTAGTATGCATTGACAATGTTTCAATAGAAGACAGACAAGCCCATTCCTATCATTGCCTAAACTGCGGTGCCGGTATGATTCCTAGAATGGGTAAAGTACGCTCCCGCCATTTTGCCCATCGTGGCGATGAGGACAATTGCAGAAACGAGACCTATCTCCACAAATTGGCCAAGCGATTGATAAAAAGAGAAGTTCGACCGAGAAGGAGCGTTTGAGGTCGGCTACTACCGCGAAGTCAAATGCTCAGATCAAGACACCTGTCCTTTCGCCAAGCCAGAAGAATGTCACGAATGGAAACTGGACACATTTGACCTGAAGCAATTTTATGACACCTGCATTGAGGAACAATCAGTAGATGACTACATTGCTGACCTGCTGCTTACCAGTTCAGCGAAGACTAATCGTGAGCCGGTCTTAATAGAGATTCAAGTATCGCATAAGAGCACTGACCAAAAGCTCCAGTCAGGGCTGCGAATCATTGAAATCCGCATAAAGACAGAAGAGGACATCAAATCAATCTTAAGCTCCCCTATCGTTGAAAACCCTGACACACAATTCGGTTATATCAGGGACATAGAAACGATAGGGTTCGCAAAGTTCCATAATTTCAAGAAGAAAGCCTCTTCACCTGAACCGTTGGAGAAACGCAACATACAACGATTCTACCTATTCCGCAGCGGGAAGGCATTTGTTACTAATATAGACGAGCCAAAATCATGCAGAGAGGTTCACAAGAAAGATAACGACAAAGCTATTTTCGAGGCCAGCATCGACTGCTTCTACCTGAATTCCCCTTCTCCTTATGAGTTCGGATATATGGCAGCGATTCAGAATGGAATCCAAGTGAGAACTTGCCAATTCTGCAAATACCACCGAAGTGGATACGAGGTCTGCCTCCGCTTAGATCCAATTTTCTGCTGTCTTTATAAGAAATACGGCACGCCAGAGAATCCAGAGCCACAATACGCCCAGCAATGCCAATACTACCGTGAAGACAAGGAACTTATGGATAAAGTCCGTAGGCAGATGCCTCCTATTGTGATCGCAAACAGCGAATCAGAAATAGCGGAGCAACCATTTGCGGTAGGCTTTTCTAAAGATGAATAAGCCAGAGCTTATCACATGTGCTTCAATAAAGACGATCATTTGATGTAACTTCCACCGGCCCCTTGCCGGTTGTCAATCTTACAAGGAAACAAGCAAAAACTCTTCTTAATCGACAAAATTACCATAAATAACGCCTCGTATCCGACAAAATTGCTCATTCGGGCATTTCATGAGATTATTATTGTAAAAAATTTCATTTTTGAAAATGCCATTCGACAGTCTTTGATAAGAATTCGTCATGAGCACCTATACGTCGCTCAACTTACTTGACGACATCACATAATATGCATATATGTAAGCTAGATAGCCTTATAATTGTCCAATTACTTCAGAAACAGCATTCAAATATTTTCCATTTACTTGCGATATTATACAAAATTTGTCTAACTTTGCAAGTGAATAGAACAAATACGTAAAACCATGAGCATTGCAGACTGGATAGAAGGACTGGCTCCGAGCGGCCGATACACATTCTCCAAAGAGGATGTGCGGAAGGCTTTTCCCTTGATGTCCGCCACTACCATCGCCACGTCCTTGCACCGCGCCGTGGCTGGTGGCCGGGTATTCTCCCCCTGCCGCGGCTTCTATGTGGTCGTACCCGAGGAATACCGTCTGTGGAAGGCTGTGCCGCAGGAAGTGTATCTGGACCGGATGATGCAGTATCTCCAGCGGAAATACTACGTTTCACTGCTTAGTGCCGCCGAGCGCCACGGAGCAGCGCACCAGGCACCGATGGGCTTCCAGGTGATGGTTGAGCCGCCTGTTCTACGAGACAAGGAGCGCGAAGGCTATGCCATCCGTTATGCCGAGCGCAGGG
>ERZ1026780.1147-NODE-1147-length-18370-cov-10.640786_pt1 | contig 18370 bp, 13 predicted proteins | sample MGYA00380126_ERZ1026780 | MGnify/ENA primary metagenome ERZ1026780 (study PRJEB33269, sample SAMEA4719762) | human gut metagenome | biome: human-associated habitat; feature: organic feature; material: feces | place: Cameroon | collected 2013-10 ... | reverse complement strand
TTTCGCCGAAGGCGAGCGGTTTTTATCCTTTTGGCGATGCCACCGCCCTCGCTGGAGAGGGCGGCGTTAGGGGTGTGGTGTGGCTGATTCAAGCCTCGGCTTGAAATCAGACATACCGCAGCACTAACGACAGGTGCGAAGCGCTGGCATCGCCAAAAGGCTGTTTTTTATGTTTTTGTTTCAGTTCCCCCCAGTATTTATCCACTGAACCGTTATATCACCTGATAAAACACGAGTTCGGGGATAGGACGGATATGGGAAATGCCCGATGCGAAATGGGGATTCGGCATCGGGCATTTGGGAGACTTTGTTTGTATTTTTCTCTATTATTTGTAAGAGTCTTGGTAAATCTTGTAGATTTCTTCTTTGGTGAGGAAGCGTGGGTCGCCGTCGAGCATACTTGCGCCGGTGTCGATGGCGTTGTCCACAAACTTATCGAAGTCGGCTGGAGTGATGCCGTAGTCGCTCAACTTGATGTTATCCACACCGCAGAGGCGTTGCATGGTGGCGAGTGCGTCGAGGAAGTCGCTTGGGCGAGCTGCCTTTTGCTGGGTCATCTTCTCTGCCATCTTCATGTAGCGCTTCATGCAGTCGTTTTTAAAAGTCTTGTAATATGCCTTGCTGATGGCGATGAGGCCTGCTCCGTGAGGCAGCTTTGGATAGAATGCGCTGAGCGAGTGCTCCAGTGCGTGCTCACCGATGCAGCCGCTGGTGCTTTCCACCATGCCTGCGAGGGTGCTACCCCAAGCCACTTTAGCGCGTGCGCGAATGTCGCGGCCGTCGGCCACCACTTTTGGCAAATATTTAGAGAGCAATCGAATGGCTTCGAGTGCGTAGATGTCGCTGATAGGTGATGCGTTTTTGCTGTTGATATAGCCTTCTGCCGCATGGAAGAATGCGTCGAAACCTTGATAAGCGGTGAGTTTTGCAGGCACCGAAACCATGATTTCTGGGTCAACGATTGAAAGCACTGGATAAGTCTGCTCGAAGCCGAAACCAATCTTCTCGTTGCGTTCTTCATCGGTGATTACGCCCCAAGGGTCGATTTCTGTGCCAGTGCCGGCAGTTGAAGGGATTGCCACGATAGGCAGAGCCTTGGTCACAGGCATTGATTTGCCATGGCCTCCGCTCACATAGTCCCAGAGGTCGCCACCCATAGCCACTACCACAGCGATTGCCTTAGCGGTGTCGATTGAGCTGCCACCACCTAAGCCGAGCACGAAGTCGCAACCTTCTGCCTTGCAGAGCTCTGCGCCTTCAGCCACATGCGCCTTGCAGGGATTGGGTTGGATTTTGTCGAACACCACGCTATCCACACCAGCCTCTTTGAGCTGAGCGATTACGGTATCGAGATAGCCAAAGTTCTTCATCGAAGTGCCGGATGAAATCACGACAAGTGCTTTTTTACCAGGGAGAGGCTGTTTAGCCAAGCGTTTCAGTTCGCCAACGCCAAACACGAGGCGAGTTGGGATTGAAAGACTGAAATTTTTCATCATAATGCTTAGTATTTTTATGGCTATGAGTTTTTGAAGCCGCAAGGGCTTCGCTGTTGGTTTTCATAAGCCAAGTTTATTAAAGTATGTCTGTTGCCGTAAAGTTACGAAATGCAAACGAAAAAGCAAAATAATTGCAAAGGAATTTCACAATACTGTTATGGCAAAATATGTTAATAAGGTGTGCCATCCTATGCCGTTCGCGGCTCTCAGCATTCTCATTTCTAATATTTTGAAATGTGGGGCGGTTTTGCCGTATGGCAGAAAATGTTTAACTTTGCACCATCTATCCAACAACAACAAATTGAAAAAAGTAAAAAATATAATGGAAACTATAGCAAAAGGAAAATACGTGGCTTTGGCCTACAAGATTTTCGTGGTGGGCGCAGAGCAAGATGTGCCTGTGTTTGAATTTACAAGCGAGCACCCCGACGCATTCGTGTTTGGCAACGACTTCTCTATGATTGAGGGCTTTATGAAAAACATTGAAGGCTTGAAAGAAGGCGACAAATTCGACTTCACCCTCGCTCCTGCCGAAGCGTTTGGCGAGAAAAATCAAGATATGATTATTCCTATCGAAAAGGACATCTTCAAGAATGGCGATGGCGAGTTCGACACCGAGCGTGTGGCTCTGGGCAACTATGTGCCTATGATGACCGCTAACGGTCAGCGTGTGGAAGGCCTCGTGATTGAAATCACCGACACCCACGTGACCCTCGACTTCAACCACCAACTCGCTGGTGAAAGCGTGCGCTACCAGGGCGAAGTGCTCGTGGTGCGCGATGCCACCGACGCAGAGCTCCACCCACATCAGGGCTGCGGCTCATGCAGTGGCAACTGCGGCGACGGCGGCTGCTCAGGCTGCAGCGGCTGCAACTAAGTTGTAAAGTCAACAAGTCAACAAGTCAACAGGTCTACGAGTCAGCGAGACTTTTGGGCTACGGGACTTTTGGTATACAATACTATAAATCTACTGGTTTACGAGCCAACGAGTGCAGAAATGCACACTCGTTGGCTCGTAGCTTTTTCGTTTCTATGTTTCTTGCTAACTCGTAGCCTTGCAGACTCGTAAACCTGTTGACTTGTTGACTTATAGACTATTCCTCCAGTTTTAGGCATTTTTTAGGGTGTAGCAGGTGCTTCGGCCACCACTATCCGACACCTCAAGAATGCCACAATCCACCAACGCTTGAATATCTCTGAGAGCGGAACTTTGTGATGTTTTAGTGATTTTCGCCCACTTGCTTGTTGTGAGTTTTCCGTTAAATCCGTCCCAAAGCATATTCACAATTCGTGTTTGCCGCTCGTTCATTGCCACTGCTCTGTGGCGTTGCCAAAACTGGCTTTTTCTGATGGTGCACTCTATGGTGGCGATGGCATTTTCAAGCGCTTGTTTCAGCGTTTCAATAAACCAAAGAATCCAATTCGTGACATCTAAATCGCCCACCGTAGTATTTTCAAGCGCAGCATAATAACTCTTACGGTTGGCACAGATGGTGGCCGACATGCTGTAATAGCGGTGTGGCATATTGTCGCTACGCGCCAAAAGCATATCGGTGATGGTTCGGGTTATGCGGCCGTTGCCATCATCGAAAGGGTGGATTGCTACAAACCACAGGTGCGCTATTGCCGCTTTAATAATTGAATCAAGTGTATCTTCTTTGTTTTCCACCCATCTCAGGAATTGTTCCATCATTTGTGGCACATCATTGGAATGAGGAGCTTCATAGTGTACGCGTTCGTGCCCCATTGCCCCCGACACCACTTGCATAGGTTCATCGCCCACGCGCCAATCGGCAACAGTAATATTAAAAATACCACTCCTGCCTGTGGGGAACAACGCTGCATGCCAATTAAAAAGCCTTTTAGCCGTCAATGGACTATTGCGATGCGTGACAGCATCAATCATCACTTGCACCACCCCTTCCGTGTAATGGTCGGCTTCAAGAAGTCCTTCGGTAGGAATCCCCAAATGTCGCGCAACGGATGAGCGAACACGCTCAGAATCGAGCAATACGCCTTCAATTTCACAAGATTTCACCACATCTTGAGTCATCATGTCGAGAGATGTGGCGTTTTGCGAGTCAAACCCCAAAACTTGCATCATACCAATAATTCTCCCTTGCAAGTTTCTCACCTCGGCAAGCGGTGTAATCACAGATTCTTTGTCCCAACGAAAATTGGGCCAATCGGGATATTGCCATATATACACAGGTCTCATTTTGATGGATTTTTAGAATGATGACGCAAATATACAAATTATTCACGTCATAAAATGACGCGAATAGCCTATTTTTTCACATCACCAGCATTTTTTTCAAAATATCACCCATTTTGATACGAATAAATGCCCTCTTCGCGCCAAAGCACACACGGCTTTATCGTTTTTTAGGGGGAGGGAGAAAATGGGTGTGGGGGCGTGAATTTTGGTTCACGTCCCCACTGGGGTGTTAGTAGTATTTTGATGTTTTTGCCCCAAATCGGCGCCGATTTGGGAGGGTGATTAGCGGTTGGAGGCGAGGTAGTCCTCGAGGTCGGCTGGGTGGTATGGAATACGTTCCGAGCCGAGGAAACGGCAGCCGTCGGCGGTGATGAGCACATCGTCTTCGATGCGAATGCCGCCAAAGTCCTTGTAGGTTTCGAGCACATTGAAGTTGAGGAACTCTGCGCAATGTCCGCTGGCGCGCCAATCGTCGATAAGGGCAGGAATGAAGTAGATGCCCGGCTCGTCGGTCACTACGAAGCCTTCTTCAAGGCGGCGGCCCATACGCAGGCAGTTGGTGCCGAATTGCTCCAAATTTGGTCGGGTTTCCTCATCGAAGCCCACATATATCTGTCCGAGTCCTTCCATATCGTGTACGTCCATACCCATCATGTGACCGAGTCCGTGAGGCAAGAACATGGCGTGGGCACCTGCGCGCACAGCCTCTTCGGTATCGCCCTTCATCAGCCCGAGTTCTTTGAGGCGGTTGGTCATCGTGCGGCACACATCAAAGTGCACATCGGCATATTTCACGCCGGGGCGAGCCACTTTCAACACGTGGTCGTGACATTCCTCCACAATGCGGTAGATGTCGAGTTGGCGCTGGGTGAACTTGCCGCTCACAGGGAATGTGCGGGTGTGGTCGGAGCAGTAGTTGTTGAGGTTTTCAGCACCGCAGTCGCACAGCGCCAGTCTGCCCTCTTCAAGGAGTGCTGGCGATGGATTGCCGTGCATGATTTCGCCGTGCTGCGAGAAGATGGTGGCAAACGAGGTCTGCGCGCCATACGAGCGAGCCACGCCATCAATCTGACCGCCCACAAATTGCTCGCTCACACCAGGGCGAGCCACACGCATGGCGGTGGTGTGCATCTTATAGCCGATGCTGCAAGCGTGCTCAATTTCGGCAATTTCGAGAGCCGACTTGGTGGAGCGCATCTTCACCACTGCATGAATGAGGGTGAGCGACGCGGCATCTTTCTGCTTCGAGGGGTGAATGCCGAGCAAATCCATGATTTGGATTTTGGTGTCGAAACGATAAGGTGGCAAGAAGTGGATTTGCTGACCAGCGGCTTTGGCTTTCTCCACCAGTTGAGCGAGTTTGCTCATAGGTGCCGACTGCTTCACGCCCACCTGCGCAGCCATATCAGCCACGCTGTCCACCGAGCCATACCACACAATGTCTTCAATGTCGATGTCGTTGCCCAAGAAATACTCCTGATCGGCATCCACATCAATCACGCCCACAAGTCCTTCGCGCTTCTGTCCGAAATAGTAGAGAAACGACGAGTCCTGGCGGAATGGCGCATAGGCATTGTTGGGATAGTTGCATGGAGCATCATTGTTGCCAAAAAGGATAATAAGACCGCTCTTCACCAACTTCTTAAGTTGGTCGCGGCGACTCTGATATACATCTGAAGTAAACATAGTGCAATATATCTTTAGATTTGTATTGTGTTATACAACTTTATTATTTTCACAAAGATAGCGCAAACGAGAGCAGAATCATCAAGCTTGCTTGAATGTTATGCCGAGTGCAGCCTATCTTATGCAAAAATAGCAAGTTTTCGTGACAATAAAAAGGTTTCAAACCACATAACAAAAAATCATTAACTTTTTTTGCACTAAAGCTGGGGGAAGGCAACAAGTCAACGAGTCAACAGGTCAACATTTCGAAAATTCGAAACCTCGAAATCTCGAAGATTCGAAAATTCGAGGAATCGAATGGGCGCGGTGGGTGGTTAGCGACGGGAGCGGGATTTGCGCTCCTGTTCTTTTTGCTTTTCACGCTCCTTGCGTTCTTGCTCTTTTTGCTTGGCGCGCTCCTTGCGTTCGCGTTCCTTTTGTTTGGCTCGCTCTTTGCGCTCTTTTTCTTTGGCTTTGGCGCGCTCCTTGCGCTCGCGCTCTTTCTGCTTGCGGGCTTGCTCTTTTGCCTTGGCAGCATCTTTGCGGGCTTGCTCTTTCTGCTTACGGGCGTCTTCTTTCGCCTTTTCGGCAGCCTTTGCCTCGTCTTCACGCTTGCGCTGATTTGCCTTCACTTCTTCCTCACGCGCTTTTTCGGCACGCTTGATGGAATCTTGACGCTCTTTCTCTGCCTGCTTGATGGAGTCTTGACGCTCCTTCTCTGCCTTCTCTGCTGCCTTTTTCTCGGCTTTCAGACGGCGTTCGGCCTCCTTCTCGGCCTGCTTGGCTGAGTCGGCACGGTATTTTTCAAGATTCTTCAACTTGAGTTCGGCGAGGCGTTGGGCAGTCTTTATCGAGTCGGCACGATATTTTTCAGCCTCTTTTTCGGCTTTGATACGTTGCTTTTCAGCTTCCTGCTCGGCTTTGATGCGTTCCTTCTCTGCCATTTCCTTAGCCTTTTGGGCTTCTTTTTCAGCCTTAGCATCGTCGGAGTCGATTTTGCGCACCTTGTGGGCAGACGGCTTCGCCACCATATCATCTACTGGCGTGAGAATAGGTTGAGATTCCTTCGCTGGCTCTTCAGCCTTCACTTCCGGAGCCTTTTCGGCAGGGCGTTCCACCGGCTTTTTGCGGTGCACTGGGCGTGGCGCTACTGGCTTGGTGCCGTCGTCGATCACCAAATCAGGATTTTCAGGAACCACCGTCACTTGTGGCACTTCCTTTTCCTTGGCTGGTTCCTTCTTTGCCGATGGCTCGGCAGCCTCTTGCTCCTGTTTTGATTCTTGCTTTGGCTGGGCTGTGGCACCTGGGCGCACGCTCTTTGCCGGCTTGCCTGGCTCTGGAGCCTTTTCGGCATCGTCGGTGGCTGTTTCGGGCACCTTGGCTTCCACTTCCTTCTCGTTTTCAGCGTCGAGGTAGCGGAAATAGTCTTCAAACGAGCGTCCTTCGCTCAAGAGCAGGTTGAAGTTTTCCTCGCTGATAAGCACAGGGTGAACCAACCCAATATACTGCTTGAAGTCGGCTGCCGCATCAAACACGGTGCGATAACTAATCAATTCGGGATAATTGGCAAAGCCCTTCACCACCAGCAGCCCCATGCTGCCGAAGGTCATCTTCTCAAGGTCGTAGTCGCGCACATTGAACGAGCGGAAATTGTGGCGCGCCAACTCGTAGAGCAATATGTTGGAGTCGATAGAGTCGGTGCTATACACCAGCACAAACACCTGTGGCTTGTTGGCTGTTGACTTGATGTCAGCAAATTGCTTGTCGGAAGCCTCTTTGCCGGTGGTGTCGTTGGTCAGCGCCACCGAGGTCCACATCATGCCGCGCGCATTGCTGCCGCCACCAGCCAACTGACGGCCAGCCTTCACATGCTTCATGATGGCGGAAGCCGTAGGGGTGATGTCGGTTTCGGGATAGCGTTCGAGCATTTCCTTCAGCACCTCCTTGAATTTGTCGTAGTTCTTTTGGGTGACATACGCCAGCGCATCGATGAACATAAACTTCGGCATCAACTTCGAGAGCGGATAGCGGCGCATCATTTCGGCGTAAGCCTCATGCACAGCCTCGTTGTTGTTGTTCAAGTAGTTGTCGTATGTTTCGGCATACAGTTGTTCCTGCACCTTGCCCATCTGCTTGAGGTTGTCGAGATAGGCAGGGTCTTTCATCGCTATGCCGTATTTCGAATCAGCAAAGTCGGAGAGAATCAGCCCACGCCATTTCTCCGCCTCCGCCACTTGGTCGGTGCGCATACACAGCAAGTAGAGGTTGTAGTACACATCGAGGCGGTAGGTATTGTCGGGGTAGCGTTCGAGCAGTTCCTTAAATTCCATGTTCGCCGCATCGAAGTCCTCCAACTTATCCTTCAAAATCAAGCCCATATTGTACAATCCCTCCTGAATCACATCGTTGGAGGTCTGAATCTGTTCGGGCGTAGATGGGATTTGCTTCAAGTAGTATTCCTCGAAGTGTGGATCTTCCGAACGCTTCACCGAGTCGCGCTGCTCCTTGGTGAGCGTGGTGTCGGCAGGGGTGCCAGCGGCGGTCGATGCCGTGTCGCTTGCCGATGCCGACGAATCGTCGTCGAACGAGAAGGTGTTTTTATTGCGGCGGCGCCAGTTGTCCTCCAACTTACGGTTGCCCCACTGCTGTTGGAAAGCCGTTTTACCCGCATTTTTCGTGGCTGTGTTGTAGAAATACCACGATTTGTCGTTGTTGAGCGTAAAGGCGGTGGGCGCATTTTTGCTGGCGGGCGTATTTGAGCCCTGTGCGCTCTGATTTGCCATATATTCCTCACGGGCGGCGTTTTCAGCCTCCTCTTTTTCCTTTTTCTTCAGGTCGTCGATGATTTTCTTAATCACCTTCTTCTGCTCTTCGAGCGGCATTTTCGACAGGCGCAAAAGCGAGTCTTGCAGCATCACGTTGCCGGCATACACCGCCAACTCGTCGAGCACGTCGCTGCGCTTTTTCAGTTCACGGAAATTGGGGTAGGCTTCGCTCAACTGCGGAATCGCCTCGGAATAGCAGGGCTGGGCGAGGTCGTACTTGCGCTGCGCGAAGTAGATGCCGCCGAGTGTGAGTTGGCTAATCGCCTTGTCGATGCCATTGCGCGTGCTTTTCTCCGCCGCCAACTTGTAGTTAGCCACGGCGTTCACGGTGTCGAGGCGCGAGAGGTAGAGGTTGCCGATGGCGTAATACACTTGGTCAAGGTATTCCTTGTTGCGGTCGTAGTGCGTCATGCGCTTGAGGGCTTTCACCTCCGGCATGATGTTGGTGCCCTGAAACACTGCGCTCTGCTTGATGCGCGCGTTGAATTTGGTGCGATAGGTCGAGCCGCTCGAACTGCCGGCACGCTTGAATGCCTCGTAGGCGAGTTGCTTTTCGCCAGCGTCCTCATAGAGTTGGCCGAGCAGGAAGTTCAGACGCACTTTCTGCGCCCCTTTGCTGCCCTTGATGGCTTCGGCGAGGTATGGAATGGCCTCGACGTTTTTATCCGATTTGATATAGAAGTTGGCAAACGCCAAGTTGGCAAGCGAGCGTATGCGCTTGCTCTTGATTTGGTCGATATGCACATGCGCCAACACGTTGTCGGCCTCGGTGGTCCAACCCATGGCGCAATAACTCAACGCCTCCCAAATCTGGCTTTCGAGCACCAAATCGGGCTTCCAGCTGAAGTGGCGTGAAATGTAGTGGAAGGTGGCCGACGATGCCAGGAAATCGCCCTTCATGTATTCGGCTTTCGCCAGCATGAACCACGCATTGTGGATAAAGGGGTTGTATTCCTCGCGCTTGAGATATTCCTTGTATTTTTGGTTGTTCGCCTTGCCCGACTTTTTCGCGGGTTTTTTCTTGATGGAGTGGAGGGCGATGGCCTTCTGCATCTTTTCTATCGTGCGGTCGAAACTGCCCGACGGCTGTGGCGATTTGGGTGAGTTTCTTGCCTCGGTGGGGTGAATAAAGAGGTGCTGCGAATAGTCGTCCTGATAGTCGTTTTCGAGGATTTTGATTTGCTCCTCGTAGTTGGTCATGCCGTTGTAGTACACGTTGTAACGTGTGGTGAACGCCTGCCAGAATCGCGACATGGCAGTGTTCTTCTTCGTGCCACACGCACAAAGAAGTAGGGTGAGCGATGCCAAGAGCATCAGGGGAATGTATCGACCTGCTTTATTCATATATTAATACTATAACGAGGATTGTTCTGTTTTATTGCACAGGCGGCTCAACCTTGCTCCGATGCGCGCCACGGCGTAGAGAATGATGAGCAGCAACACTATGCTTGCCGACACTGGCACCGACAGCACCACACTGAGCAGCACACCGCCAAGCGAGCACGCCAAACTGATGACCACTGACCAGCACATGAGCGGCAACAAGCGGTGGGTGCGCAATTCGGCTATCATCTGCGGCATGGTGAACAGCGACATCAGCAGCATGATGCCGATGAGACGAATGGTGAGCACGATGCACACCGAGGTGAGCACGGTCATCATCAAATTGATGGCATACACCGGAAGCCCCTGCGTGCGTGCGAAATTGGGGTCGAACGCACAACTGCGAATGGTTGGGAACAAGAGTGCCATCACAGCAAGCAGCACTGCCAAATATGCACCGAAGGCGATGAGGTCGGCGGTGCCGATGGTGAGCACATTGCCAAACAGAAACGACGACAACTCTGGCACATAGCCCGGTGTGAGGAAAATGAAAATGGTGCCGAGTGCCATACCGAGCGCCCACACCACACCTATGGCTGAATCCTCGCGCACATGCTGGCGTGTGGATAGCCATTCCACGCCCAGAGCCGAGGCTATGGCGAAAATTCCTGCCGTGAGGGCTGGGCTGAGACCGGCATAGAAGCCGAGGCCGCCAAAACTGGCGTGGGTGATGCCGCCCGTCACAAACACCATGCGGCGGCACACCACATAGGTGCCGATAATCGCCGAGGCGATGCTCACCAGCATGATGCCTATCACGGCGTTTTGGAAAAATGTGTAACTGAATATGTCGAACATGATGTGTCTATTTGTTTTTTCGTTCGCCATAGAGCATGATAAATTCCTCTCGTATGGCTTTGGGCATTATGATGCCTCGCTTTTTGAGGCTTTGCTCCCACGGCAGCAGGTCGGAGGGCTGAAGCGTGTAGAGCACGTCGCGAAACTGTTCTTCCTCTTCGCCGGTGTAGGCTTCGGCTGGGCGGCCGCGGAATCTGTCGAGTTCCTCGTCCTCGAAATACACGATGCCGCTGTTTGCGCCCGAAAGCAGCATCTCGCTGGGGCACACCTCGTGGGTGGAGCAGCAGTCGTCGGTGCAAACGTCGGTTTCGGGCTGCACCACAGGCTCAGGCTCTTCGCCGGACTTGCGGCTGCGCAGATCGAAAATGTAGAGCACCACGCCCACCACTATCATCAGTGCGAATATATATAATGCTGGTATCATACTTCTTCAATTTTAAATCCTGCTTGGCGCAAATGCTCCCAAAACAGGGGGTACGACTTGCTCACCACCTGCGCATCGTCGATAATCAAACCGGGGAAACGAATGGCGGCTGGCGCAAACGCCATTGCCATGCGGTGATCGTGATAGGTGCAGATATGGGGCGAGGCTTCTGCGGCGGTGGTTTCGAAGTGCCAACTGATGGCATCGTCGCCCTCCACTTTCACCACATAGCCCAACTTTCGCAACTCGATGCGCAGAGCCTCCAGGCGGTCGGTTTCTTTGATGCGAAGCGTGCGCAGTCCTGTGATGCGGAAGGGGCGCCCCATCAGGCACAGCATCACCACGAGGGTTTGCGCAATGTCGGGGGTGCCGCTCAAATCGGCGAATGTGGAGCAACAGCAGCCCACGCCACCATTACTTCGCAAGTCGAGATAGCGGCCGCACCAGTTGCCCGTCACACCCATCTGCGACATCAGTTCGGCTATGCGGCTATCGCCCTGCAAACTCTGTGGCTCCAGCCCTTTGAGCGTGATGCGCGACTGTGGCACAATGGCTTGCATCGCCCACCAGTAACTCGCTGCGCTCCAGTCGGCTTCCACCGTGAAATCGAGCGCGGTGTATTCGCCTGCCGGCACGTGTATCACATTGTCGCGCCACTCGGCTTTCACTCCGTAGCGAGCCATCAGCGCAAGCGTCATATCAATGTAGGGGCGCGACATGATTTCGCCCTCTATCGTGAGCGCGATGCCGCCAATCACCGGGGCAATCAGCAGAATGGCGGTGATGTACTGCGAACTCACACTTCCGCTCACCGTCAGCGCGCCACCGCGAAGGCGCTTGCCAGTGATTTTCAGCGGCGGATAGCCCTCAGCCTCCACATATTCAATTTCGGCACCCAACTGGCGCAACGCATCTACCAGCACCCCGATAGGCCGCTGGCGCATACGCTCCGTGCCGTCGATCACCACTTCCCTACCCTCGCGAGTGGCAAAATATGCCGTGAGAAAACGCATCGCAGTGCCAGCCGCACCGATGTTCACCTCCGAGGCATCGGGCTGAGCCAACGCCGAAAGCACCGCATCGGTGTCGTCGCACTGCGCAAGGTTAGAGAGCCTGCCTGGCGTAGCGCAAAGCGCATTCAGCAGCAACACACGATTGCTGATACTCTTCGAAGCCGGCAAATCAATCTCGCCCTCAATCCTCCGCGGCGCAATAATACGATAATTCATACCCACAAAGTTACAAATTTTTCCCCAACCAATAAGTTAGATATTCGAATTTAGAAAGATAGAAACCATTATCACCCTCCCTCTCCCCTACTTTTAAAAAGTTATCGCCAAGGTCGGAGGTTTGACTTTGGCGATAACTTTTATTTCAATGCTGTTTTGAATGTTTTATTTCAGAATAAGGTTGATGATGGCGGTGGCGTCGGTCACATCGATCACGCCGTCGCCGTTGAAGTCGGCTTCGGTTTTGTCGAATGGGGTGCCGCCTGCGCCGAGAATGTAGTTGATGAGAGTGGTCACATCGTTCACATCAGCCATTCCGTCGAGGTTCACATCGCCGCGAACTGGTGCACCAATGGTGAAATTCACGAAATCACCCCAAATGTAGTTACCAGAGGTTTTGTGTGGGTCGCGTAGCACTATGCTGTAGGCCTGTCCCACTTCGCCTCGTGTGAACGAGGTGTTGAATTTCACCTCTTTTTTCTCGCCCTTCTTGATAGTCACAAATTCGCTAAACACGCGCGAGAGTATGCTGTTGGAGCCCTCGGCAAGGATAAACGCTTCAATTCTGCCAGCAAATGCGCCGCCATTGTTGAGAATGGTGGTGGAGCCTTCGAGGTGGGTGGTAGGAATCACCGAGCCAGTCAACTTCAATGGGCTGACAATCGACATGTTGATATCTGCCGGTGTTGCTCCAATGGTCACACTCTCCTGCACTCCGCTCACCACGCTGTAATCAGCCATGCGAAGCACCGCAAGTTTGAAGTTGCCAGTCGATAGTGTGGTGACAGTGGTTTCGAGCACCACTTCTGCGCCGTTTTGCACATCCACATTCTTCGCCACGCTTTTACCCACTATCGCGCCATTGCTGTTGAGGAGCGCCACGCACAGGTTGTCCACAAATTCCTCACCTGTGTTTCTGATGGTGGCTTTCACCAAAATTGGGCGGTCGGCAGCCAGCACATCGCTGTGCTCAAGTTTCGTCACTTGCAGAGTTGCAGCGTTGCTGGGGTATGAGAAGTAGGCATATCCGTCTTTCACCTCCATTTTGATACGCTGTGCCGTAGCGCGCGACACATCCACCTTCTGATAATTTGTGGTTTCCACCGGGGCAATCAGCGGCACAATGTAATATGTGCCAGCGGCAAGGCTGGTGGGAACGGTCATTTTGAAGGTGTAGCCGTAATTATACTTGGGTTGCACGCCGTCGACATCCACAAACACAGGCACTTGAAGCACATTGCCTGCCTCATCGGTGATGCCCAGCGCCAGGCGCGCAGTGGCATCGCCATCGCCAGTCCACATCACATAAAAATCTTTCCAACTCAACGAAGCGGTGGAGCCCAACGCCACCTTGTCGTTGTTGGTGATGAATTCGTTGATGGTCGAAGCAATGCTCACAGCACCGCCTCTGTCGGGCATAATGTTGTAGATAAGGCCTTGACGCAGATTGTAGCCACCTTCGCTTGAACCGATACCCTGATCAGTGGGCGTGAGATCGGTGAGCACGAAATAGCCGTTCGACATGCCGTTCCAGCCCCAGTTTACGTGGTAGTAGCCATTTGAATTGCAGCCATCGACCACAAAGGCGTGGCCGCCTTGATTGCTCGCACCGGTGTGAATCACTGGTCTGTTGCTCGACAGCTCGCCATTAATGATGCTGAGCCACTTGTCGAGCGTATAAGCATCGCGCATAATGAATTTGATGCTCTTGTCGTAGCGAAAATGCTTTGGCATTCTGTTCATGGCTATTCGGGTGACAGCCCCACTCGATGCCCCATAATTCATATCCATCGCCACACCGCAGTCGCTCATCAACTTCGCCACCGCATTGTTTTGTGCGCTGGTTTCGCTGCCAGTGTAGTTGGGGAGCATATTCGCCCAGTCGTAACGGCTTTGGCTGAAATCAGCCGAGAGCGTCAAAGGCTGTTGTTCATCGCTGTTGAGGTTAAAGGTGTAGGTGTTGCTACCAGTGCCAGTTTCGGGCCAGCGGTGGTAATACATCACTTGCGCCATAGCCGTTGCCACACAGCCCGTAACGGCACGCTGGGTGGTGCCATTGTTGCTAAACGTGGGGCACATATTATTATATGGCGCGCTCTGGTTCCACTTGGTATTGCCCAACAGCGGATACACATTCCCAATCGAGGCTTGGTCGGCCGACGACTGAATGCGCACTCCTGCGTGCGTCTGCACATAGCGCACCTGCTCGGCATACGTTTCGAGCCATTCGCGCATGTTGTCGGGGATGGCATCGGCATCAAACTTGCCTTCGTCGCTATATCCTATCACGGCTGGCATACGGTCGTCGCCCGACACCAGCACATAGCCATCAGCGGCAGAAGCGTTGAAAGCGTAATATTCACCACTCTGGGCAGTGTAAGCCAACTGCAAATCAGCATTACCTCCTTTGAGCATTTTTTTCGTGGTTGCGTTTCGGTTCAAAAACGCCATCGCCTGTTGGCGAGCCTGCTGTGCATCAATCTGCTCCGCTAATGCACTTTCGGCAAAAAGCAGAACGGTCGCAGCAAATAAAGGATAGAAGATTTTCTTTACCATACTATTTTAAATATTTTTTCCAAAGATATGTTTTTTCTCGCAAAAAAACAACACGATGTATGTCCAAATAGCAAAAAAGCGCACAAAACGTTCGAAAAGCACTATAACACATTGTCAAATGTTATCTTTATTCAAAGTTTTTTAATCATTTTGTTCGTTTTGTTTTTAACATTCAAGAATATTGTATTATTTTTGCGACCAAATAATGACTTTTTGTTATAAAAATCTACAAAAATATGGCACTTATCATCCCCAAACACTATCAGCAACGGCTACTCCCCGAAACCACAGAAGTGGCAATAAAGACGATAAAAGACTCTTTTCAGAAAAAACTGTCGGCCGCACTGCATCTGCGCCGTGTCACAGCCCCACTTTTCGTGCTTGCAGGCACTGGCGTGAACGACGACCTTAACGGGACAGAGCACCCCGTGGCATTCACCATCGATGCGATGGGCGGCAAGCGCGCCGAGGTGGTACACTCGTTAGCAAAATGGAAACGCATCAAACTCGGAGCTTACGGCATAGCACCCGGCTACGGAATCTACACCGACATGAACGCCATTCGCACATTTGAAGACCTCGACAATATGCACTCGCTCTACGTCGACCAATGGGACTGGGAAAAGGTGATTCGTGAATCGGAACGCAACCTCGGCATGCTGAAAGACACCGTGCGCAACATCTACCGAGCAATCAAGGAAACCGAACAGGAGGTGTACGAGCAATTCCCTCACATCACACCACGACTGCCAAAAGAAATCACCTTTGTGCACTCCGAGGACATGCAAAAGCAGATGCCCGAACTCACCCCACAAGAGCGAGAAAAAGAATACGCTAAAAAATACGGAGCCATTTTCGTGATAGGCATTGGCGCCACACTCGCCGATGGAAAGCCACACGACGGCCGCGCACCCGACTACGATGACTGGGTGACGGAAACCGACGCACAGCACAAGGGACTGAACGGCGACATCATTGTGTGGGACGATGTGCTTGGCATTCCTTTCGAACTCTCATCAATGGGAATACGCGTAAGCCCCGAATCACTCCGCCGCCAGCTTGAGATACGCGGCTGCACAGAGCGGAAAAACCTCACCTTCCACAAAGCGCTCCTCGACGGCAAGCTCCCATTCTCCATAGGTGGTGGCATCGGGCAGAGCCGACTGTGCATGTACCTACTCCAAAAAGCACACATCGGAGAAGTGCAAGCCAGCATTTGGCCCGAACAGCAAGTGGAAATCTGCAAACAACACGGCATACTTCTAATGTAAGGGCACCATCTTCTGAACCGATTTCGGCCCGACTCTGACCCGCTTTTGACCCGACCCTGAGCAAAAAGAATGCAGTGTCCAAGTAGAAGTGCAACGATTTTCGTGCAAAAAGAACGTTTTTTATCAACTTTTTTCGCAAAAATTTTGGAAGAACAAAAAAAAAGTAGTAACTTTGCACTCGCAAATGAGATAAGTCACTTGCAAAACCAAAATGGTGCGTTAGTTCAGTTGGTTAGAATGCCTGCCTGTCACGCAGGAGGTCGCTGGTTCGAGTCCTGTACGCACCGCAAAACCCGGAAGCAATCCCGCTCCCGGGTTTTTTGTTTGTCCCCCACAATTTAATTCCAAAAATCATCTTCCAATTTCTCCCCATCAATGTGTAAACATGGGGAGGTGGAGATTTTTGGGGGGAAAACGGGGGAATGTGGAAAGATTTTGATAACTTTGCAAATTAAGACCTTTGAGCCTCTGCCGCTTTTGGCTTTCAGCCGCATTCGGCTTTTTGCTGGGGCTTGAGCCTTTGGCTTTCCGCCGCTCCTTTGATTGGGCTTTGCCTGTGCTTTGGAAAGGTGGACTTTGGCTTTCAGCCGCTCCTTTGGGTGGGCTTTTGCCTGCGCTTGGGGGGGGCTGTGCTGGGGCTTGGAGGTGAGTTTTTTGAGAAGATGATTGAAGTTAAGAATATTATTAAGCGATATGGCAACCTTGAGGTGCTCAAGGGGGTGAGCGTGACTATCGGCGATGGCGAAATTGTGTCGATTGTGGGGCCGAGTGGTGCAGGTAAGACCACTCTGCTGCAAATTATCGGCACGCTTGACAAGCCTGATAGCGGCAGCGTGCTGTTCGACGGCACCGATGTGCTTGCCCTTAAAGATAAGGAACTTGCACGATTCCGCAACCGTAACATCGGTTTTGTGTTTCAGTTCCACCAGTTGCTCCCGGAGTTTACCACGCTTGAAAATGTGGCAATGCCGGCTCTTATCGGTGGTGAGAAGCGCTCCGAAGCGTTTGCCCGCGCCAAGGAATTGCTCAGTTATATGAACCTTTCCGACCGCTTTGAGCATAAGCCTGCCCAACTTTCGGGTGGCGAACGCCAGCGTGTGGCTGTGGCGCGTGCGCTCATCAACAAGCCTGCCGTGATTCTTGCCGACGAACCTTCGGGTAGCCTCGACACGCAGAACAAGCAGGAGTTGCACAAACTGTTTTTCACGCTGCGCGACGAGATGAAGCAAACTTTCGTGATTGTGACGCACGACGAGTCGCTTGCCGGCGACACCGACCGTGTGCTTCACATGCGCGACGGACTGATAGTGACACCAGAGCCTGAAAGCGAGATTATCGTATAAGAAAAAGGGATATGCTCAAGAGGTGGTGGACATACGCAGTGGTGCTGATAGCCATGCTTGGCGCGCTCTCGGCTTGCAACAGCGGCGATGGCGACGACGATGCGGTGGAGGCACGACGCTACGATTTCGTCACCTACCTCGGATATGCCGACGGATTGGCGCGATGGCAATATATCGGTCCCGAAGATGCCGAGCCCATCGATATGGTGGCGGCGATGGACGAGCCGGAGCATATCAAGGTGGGGCAGCGTGTGCTGCTCAGTTACTCCGCGCCCGATGAGGCGCACCGCATCACGGTGTATGGCTTCAACTATGGCAACGTGGCAAGCGATTCGCTCCGTGTGAATGTGAAGCCTATGGCGGAATATCCAAAGCACCCGATAAGGCTCGGCGCACTTTGGCGCACAGGCAATTACATCAACCTCCGATGCGAGGTGGAATACACCACCAAGGCGCGTGCGCTATATATGATGGCCGACCGCGCGACGCTCAACAGCGACACAATCGACGTGCACCTCATTCACGACCTGATAGGGGCTGAAAACACCTACTTCTGGCGCACTTGCTACGGGTCGTTCTACGTGGGTGCCGCCATCAGCCGCAAAAACTGCCACGCCATTCGTGTGCATGTGGAGGATTTGACTTATCCAAAAGTGAAAACTTACTGCTTCGGCATTACGAAGCGATAAACATATAAAAAACAGATTATTAACAAACAAAACCATACAACAATGGCAAACAACAACGACAACAACCAACAACAACAAATTCAAATTGAAGTGCCAAACGAAGAAATGCAAGGCCGCTACGCCAACTTGGCTGTAATCACCCACGGACCTAACGATTTCTTCATCGACATGATTCTCCTTGCGCCAAACACTCCAAAGGCGCGCGTTCAGAGCCGTGTGATCATGACTCCTGAAAACGCAAAGCAACTGATGTTTGCTCTCCAACAGAATGTGCAGCAATACGAAGCCACTTTCGGCGAAATTAAGCAACGCGTGCCAGTGAGCGGCCGTCCAGCCGACGATGGCATCATCGATTTCCCTCTCCCAAAGGGTCAGGCATAATCTGATAGCCACACATTCTCTCACCACACATATTGAATAATTAAACCCAAATCGGTCATTAGGCCGTATGAGGATTTTTTAGATTACTTCTT
>ERZ1026780.1146-NODE-1146-length-18380-cov-21.138226_pt1 | contig 18380 bp, 16 predicted proteins | sample MGYA00380126_ERZ1026780 | MGnify/ENA primary metagenome ERZ1026780 (study PRJEB33269, sample SAMEA4719762) | human gut metagenome | biome: human-associated habitat; feature: organic feature; material: feces | place: Cameroon | collected 2013-10 ... | reverse complement strand
TCGGACTCTTCGAGAAGGACATAGAGGAGATCGCCGCCCTCATCCACGGATGCGGGGGCCTTCTATACTACGACGGAGCTAACATGAACCCGCTCATCGGCGTCGCCCGTCCTGGTGACATGGGATTCGACATTCTGCACTTGAATCTGCACAAGTCGTTCTCGACACCTCACGGTGGCGGCGGCCCTGGATCAGGTCCGGTCGGCGTCTGCGAGAAACTGGTTCCTTACCTCCCTGTTCCTAAGGTTGTCAAGGATGAATATGGCCAGTTCAAGGTTCGTGGACGTGCCGGTGTGGGCAAGAGCGACGCGGACAAGAATTCTCTGGACTGCGGAAAGACCGCCGGCGAGGTGTCCGGATTCCTGGGCAACTTCGGCGTGATCCTGAGGGCCTACGCCTACATCCTCACCCTCGGCCGTGAGAACGTTAAACTTGTCGGAAAGTACGCCACTCTCGGGGCGAACTACATCAAGGAGAGCCTCAAGGAGTACTACAAGCTTCCGATTCCTACAGTCTGCAAGCACGAGTTCGTCTATGACGGTCTTGTGAACGACGGGTCGAGGAAGGCCGCCGACGGAACCGTAGAGAGAGAAGGGGCTACGACGTTGGATGTGGCCAAGAGGCTTCTCGACTTCGGTTTCCACGCTCCGACGATCTACTTCCCTCTGCTCTTCCATCAGGCCATCATGATCGAGCCTACGGAGACAGAGTCGATCGAGACCTTGGACGCTTTCATCGAGGTGATGAAGAAGATCGCCATTGAGGCAGCCGAGGATCCGGCGATGCTTAAGAGCGCTCCTCACAATGCTCCGATCACCCGTCCGGACGAGACCACGGCGGCGCGCCAGCCGATCCTCAAGTTTCAGGACGAGAAATAGTTATCAGGACATTTCGCATCTACAAGCTCAGCGACCATCCGCAAAGGTGTCGCTGAGCTTTTTCGGTTGCTGAGCCTGTCGAAGCGTCGAAGTGACCGGATTTATTTTGCTATTACGCAAAATAAATTTGCATCTTAAAACTTTTTCCGTATCTTTGCAATCCCAATGGGGTATTAGCTCAGTTGGTAGAGCGTTTGAATGGCATTCAAAAGGTCAGGAGTTCGATTCTCCTATGCTCCACTTCCCGTTGAACAGAGTTTCAAGTACCTTCTTTCATGTCATGAAACAGAAGCGTAGCGTCATATTCAAGACTCTTGAGAGTTTCCCAAGAGTCGAGTTGGAGGACATCCGCCAGTTTTTCGGGGCTGATGTCCCGACGAAAGTCCGCAAGCCGGAGTTTGTGGACAGGCTTGGCGCGTACATAATCGAAAGGCCGGCCGAGTGGCTTGGAAGAATGCTTGAAAGGGATTTGAGGCTTCTCAAGCGCCTGATCGAGGCCGGCCCCGGGGTTCCCCTCTATCTGGACTATCCGGACTTTCCATCCGTCCTTGAAACCATAAAGCTTCTTGGCTCAGACACCTCTGACGAGAATTTCAGGGAGGTCTGGATTCCCAAGGAATTCTATGATGTGGTCGCCCCTCACATCGACAACGTGTTGAGAGAGGGTGAGGAAAGCGGACTTTTCGAGATGGAGCAGGCCGCGTTGGGCTATCTCTGCCTCTACGGCATCATGACCGTCGATGAGTTTTTCGACAAGATGCTGGACTACTGGGAATTCTCCGGCAGACACAGTCTTGAGTCCTTCACTAACATGGTGTACGAAAGCCCTGTTGTTAAACTCTGCCGGGTCGATTCCGGCGGCGAGCGGTTCATGTGTGCCCCGAACATCTTTGATCCGGACGAAATCCTTGACCGGAGAAATGAATATGCCGGGATAGAATCCCTGCGCAGGTTCTCTCCGGAGGAGGCTCTGAAGGCTGGAGCCGGTTCCCCGTACTTTGTCTTTGGCTTGGACTCCAAGGAAGGCCGGAGGCTTGTAGAGATGCTTGGCAATCTGGGCTATGCAGGTGAGGAACTTGTCCGTGAGGAGCATGACATCTGGATGAACGCCCAGATGATCGGAAAGGACGACACCACCGAAGCCATATTCGCAAGCGTGTCCCGCAGGCAGGAAGACATCGAGTCGTTTGAAGACTACAACGAATGCATGGAGATTGTCGCCGCCTATGCCAACACCCTTCCGAAGTGGCTGCTGAAAGGCTATTCCTCCAATGAGAAGAACTGTCTCAAAGTAGTTCTCCAGACAGAGGACGATCCGATCCGGACGATGGTCAAGAAGAACCCGCTCCTCGGCCTTTTCGTCCCTCCGACCCCTCCTGATGACCCATGCCCATGCGGCAGCCGCCTCTCCTACCGCAACTGCCACGGCAAGAATCTCAGCTGACAGCCTCCCGGCCGCTGCGCCTGCCGAAGCGCCGGTAAGTATGCTAGACCGAACGACCCCATATTTTTTTAAGAAACAATCCTTCAAGGTGCTGTTATTTCCGAAAATATTCTTACCTTAGCATCGTTTTAGGCACATTGTGTCTGGAACATACATATTGATGAAAGTGTTTTCGCACTATCCTTCAAAAGAAATCTGACAGTTTCATTGGATACAAGGATATGAACGACAGCACCTTTCGTCTGTATCTGTTTGCGTGTGTTCATCACTCAACGATACAGGTGTGGGGGATTGTTTCGGTTTGTCTGTATCCGGGTTTTGTCAGAACCTCTTTTGAGATGAACGAAAAGGACTCCACACTTTCTTTATAGTTGTTTACACCATCGCCTTGGAGCCGGATGGCCGTTTAACCTTGATTATGAATAATAATCAAAACACTATTCTATTATGAAAAAGAACCATTTGATTGTAGTGGCATTGTCTGTAGCCGTTTTGAGCCTTATGACATCCTGTGGAACATCACAGAAGACTGTTTCAGGAGAAGTCAACCCTTATGGAAAATCGGTGGCTTCCGAGCCTTGCATCGAGCTTTATGAGCAGAATCCGTCCGTCAGGGCATACGGACAGGGACAGCATTTCAAGGAAATGACAGCCAGAAACATAGCCGAGTTGCAGGCGAATGCCATGTTCGCCCGTAAGATCGAGCAGGCGGTGATCTCGGCCACCGAAGATTTGGGAATATCCTTGAGCCAGTATGCCGCGGATGACAAGAGTGGACGTTCCGTGACTGATCAGTCTGCCGAGTCGAAGGATCTGGCTGCTTCCATCTCCCAGCAGGTCGTCCGTGACGCCCATGTCATCAAGACTTCCAGGTACATCGGCAAGAACAACCAGTTCACAGTGTTTGTGTGCATGGAATATGGCACGGACAAGGATGCCCTTGTCAAGGACATTGAGGATAAAGTAAAAGAGAAAATCTCCGCTGACGACAGGGCCACGCTTGAAAAGCGTCATAATGAGTTCAGGGACAAGGTTTACGGAAAATTGAAGAACCAATAGGCGATGTGCAGGAATCTGTCAGTTCTTTTACTGGCTCTGCTTTGTGCCATGCCATGTGTGCATGCCCAAGGCAGAACTGGCTTGAAGCCTCGCTGGATCGGCGGCGCATCTCAGGCGGACTGTCCGGCCTACTATCTTGTCGTGGTTCATTCTGATGCTGCAGGCACGCTTGACGGGGCACGTTCGTCCATCCTCAAGGAACTGTCGGCGAATGTCGAGAGGAGCAACAAGGTTTCGGTCACGGAGATATTCGAAGACAACTCCAGTCAGAGATATTCAGGAAACTCATCCGTGACCTCTTCGGGTGCGGACAATTATTCTCTTGAAATCCGCACTGACGGCACTTCGAAGCCTATCCACTCCCGCAGAATAGATGAATATTGGAAATCCACGGTCCGGGGCGGACTTCCGGTTCTGGACTACTATGCCGTCTATGCGGTGGAGAGGAACGGGCAGCATGCAGATTTCTCGTCCATCCGTGTCACTGATCGTTACGGAGTAAGTGGCCTTTGGAGGTCTGCGATCATCCCTGGTTGGGGACAGTTTCACAAAGGGGCCGGCTTGAAAGGCGGACTTATCCTTGGGGGATGTGCCGCGTTGGCCGGAGGGATCATATTCTTTGACAATCAAAGAAGTGACTATTCGAGGAAGATTTCCGGCACCCATGACGCCTCTTTGATAAAGAGCTATTCGACCAAGCGGGATCATTATGCCACGGCGCGGAATGTGTGCGTCGGCGCTGCTGTCGCCTTGTACGCCTATAACCTTATTGATGCCGTGGCTGCTTCCGGTGCGAGACGCCTTGTTGTCGGCAATGGAAAATATTCCGTAATGCCAGGAGTGTCTCCTTACGGGACACCCGTTGTGGCGGCCTCGATTAATTTCTAAAACCAATTGAAAATGAAATCTTTGAATATATTCACGATATTCACCTGCTTGTTTTGTTGTCTATTGACAGTCGGTTGTTCCGAGGATGAGGTTCCCACTTTCGGAGGTGTCTATGGCATTGTTTCGGACTCGGAGACAGGAAGTGCCTTGAGGAACGCCGAAGTCGTGCTTTCTCCCGGGAACCTCTCGACTGTGACAGGTGTTGACGGACACTTTGAATTCAAGGATCTGGATCCAGGACAGGTCAAGGTTCAGGTCTCCTCGGCAGGTTATGTGACTGACAGCCGTCAGGTCACGGTAGTTCCGGGAATGTCCTCACAGTGTGACATCTCGTTAAAGAAAGAGGTCAAGGAAGCCAGATTGAAGCTGTCGTCCACATCTCTGGACTTCGGCTCGGAGCAATCCTCGCTTTCTTTCTCCATCCAGAACACGGGTAATTCGGGAACTGTCAAGTGGCAGATAATGGACGCGCCGGATTGGATGACAGTCTCTCCTTTGAAAGGGGAGACCGCCGTCGGGAAATCCAGCGCTGTTGTGGTCACGCTGAACAGAGCTCTCATCAAGAAGGATGAGTCGGCAACTATCCGTGTGGTTACTGACGGAGAGTCATTCCCGGTGGACATCAGCGCCAAGGCCGGGACCAATTTCTCGTTCTCGATCACGCCGGAGAACCTCTCCTTCGGCACCGACGCCACAATCCGTAAGATCACCCTCCGCAACGAGACCTACAACGGGACTCTGCAATGGAAGATTCAGGATTACTCCTCGATAAAATGGATCAGTTCCGTGCACCCTTTAAGCGGCTCTCTGGGCAAGGGAGAGTCGGCGGAGGTGACTGTGACGATCGACCGGAGCGGCATAACGCAGAAGACTTCGGCGACAATCTATGTCGAGGCCGGCCCGAAAGTGATTCCTGTGATCGTGACGTGCGATTACAGCGAGAAGCCGAAAGCCTATGTGGAGGTGTCTCCATCCGGACAGATTGATTTCGGCATGGACAAGACTTCCGCGACTGTGACCCTTAAGGCCCATTATGGCTCGTTCGCCTACACGGCCGAGCTCGAAGGCAGTCCGGCTTGGGTTTCGTTGGACAAGACTTCCGGTTCGCTGGAGGATTACGAAACTTCCGGCAAGACAGAGCCTTTGACCTTGTCTGTGGACCGGACGAAGATGTCGTCATCGGAGGCGGAAAGCGCTTTGATTGTCAGGGCGGGGAATGATGTCCTGCGTGTGGCGCTGAAAGCCAGCCGCGAGCAGGCGGAGGATTATTCTTCGGCGACGGTGATTTCTTGCGACAGCAGGATTGATGTGAAGATTCTCAGCTGCAAATGGTCGGGGACGTCGGTGGTGTTTAATTACTCGTTGACGAACACGGGGTTGGGTGATTTGCATGATTTTTCAATCGGCTCAAGAGGTTATTCCACGATCTATGATGATAAAGGAAACGAATATACGTCATGGACTATTACATTCAGGGATGATGATGATGGCTACTATGCCAGATTCCCGGAAGGCCCTGAATGCAAAGGCACTATTACGATAAAGAATGTTCCTTCTGATGTGAAAACGCTTACGTATCTGTTAAGTGTGTATTGTGCGAATGGCGGTGCCACGTTTGCCGGAGACAGAATATCATTCAAGAATGTTCCGATATTCAAATAGCATTCATGGATAAGAAACAGATCATTCCATTTTTCCTGTTGCTGCTGTCGCTTGAACTTCCTGCCCAGTCGTTTGACGCGTACCGCAAACGTATGATGAAGAATTTCAACGAGTACAAGGAACAGAAACAGGACAACTTCAAAGAGTACCGGGACAAGGTGAACGCCGCGTTGGCTGACTACATCGCCAAACCATGGGAGAGGCATGTTGTGAATCCTGCGATTCCCGCTCCGACTTTGCCTGAGCCTCCGGAGCCGGATGTGAAGGATCCTGATTCCGGTGTCTCTGATGATTTGATTCCTTTTGATGGAATCATTGATGAGTTGGAGGAGCGGCTCAGACCGGAACCGTTCGCACCTATGGAAGTGCCCGAAGAGGAAAGGCAACCGTCTTTCTCCTTCAACTTCTATGGAACTGAGTGCGGTGTTCCTTTGAGTGAGGACAATGTCTTCAGACTTCGTGGAATTGACGGGAAAAGCGTCGCCGCCGCATGGAGAACGCTGTCCTCCGGGAAGTATTTACCTGTGGTGTACGAATCCCTGCAATGGCGTGACAGGATGAATCTGTGCGACTGGGGCTACATACGCTTCCTTGATGAGATGACAAAGGCGTTTTTCCCGAAAAACATGCGCAACGAGGCGAAACTGCTGCAGGTTTACATCCTGACCCAATGCGGGTACATGGTACGTCTTGCCAGCGTGGATGATTCCCTTGTACTGCTTCTGCCTTTCAAGAATGTCATGTACGATTACACTTATCTTAACATTCAAGGCTGCAAGTATTACGTGATGGACAAGGCTGCCGCCGGCAAGCCAATCCTTCTGACGGATTTCTCCACTCCTAAAGAGCGGATGTTCTCATTGAGGATCACGGGGGCTATGAATCTGGGGGAAAGACCGGGCAAGCCAAGGGTCTATACCTCGAAGAGATACCCTGCATTGTCATTCCCGGTCTCAGTCAATGAAAATCTGATTGATTTTTACAATGATTACCCTCTCAGCGGCGAGTGGGGAGTCTATTCAGAGGCTTCGTTGAGCGAGGAGGTGAAAGGGCAGCTGTACCCTGCGTTGCTGGATAAGATTGCCGGAAAGGATTTGCTGACAGCCGCCAACATGCTGCTGAACTTTGTGCAGACGGCTTTCGAGTACAAGACTGATGTCGAGCAGTTCGGCAGGGAGCGGGCTTTTTTTGGTGACGAGACCTTCTTCTACCCTTACAGCGATTGTGAGGACAGGGCGATTCTGTATTCCATCCTTGTTCGTGAACTGCTGGGGCTGGATGTGGTGCTGCTGCATTATCCGCTTCATCTTGCGACGGCAGTGCGATTCGAGCGGGATGTAGCTGGAGATCACATCTCCATTAATGGCGTGAAGTACACCGTCTGTGATCCAACCTACATCGGGGCTTCGGCCGGGAACGCGATGCCTGAGTATAAGACCGTTCCCGCAAAAGTGGTTAAAATCAAATAATAGTATAGACTATGATGAAAAAAGTATTCTTATGCCTTTTAGGCGTTGTCTCTTTGGCTGGATGTCTGGAACCGACCGCAACCGACGAAAATGGAACTGTGGCAGATGATTCCGGGGTTATCTGTGGTTTTGTTTTCAACATAGAGACTGATGCTGAGATAAATGGAGCCAAGGTGACGCTTTCCCCGGGTGATGTCACCTGCAAGACAGGCTCCAACGGCTATTTCGAGTTTGATGCTCTCAAATCCGGGACGTACAAGGTCACCGCCACGGCGGACGGGTACGATGGGATTTATCGTCAGTTGACAATAAAGCCGGGGCGTGAGTATGTGTGTGATTTCCCGTTAAGGGCGATCTACAACGCCAGTGCCGAGGTCAGTCCTTTGGAAGGTCTGGATTTCGGGCGTGGCAAGAACACTCTGGCAGTGACCTTGAAAGCACATAACGGCACCTTGGCTTATCATGCGGAACTGGAAGGGAATCCGTCTTGGGTGTCATTGGAAAAGAATGACGGAACCATCCCAGATTATGAGAAAACTAGTCAGGTGGAGTATCTGAAACTGACGGTTGACAGGGATGCCATGAAGACTGACGAGGCCACATGCTATCTTGTCATAATGGCTGGAAGAAAGGAATTCAGGGTCAAGGTTACCGCAAGGCAGAATGCCGTGAATGACTATTCTTCGGCGACGGTGATTTCATGTGACAGCCGTATTGATGCCAAAATTATAAGTTGTAATAGGTCGGGGACATCGGTGGTGCTCAATTATTCGCTGACTAACACAGGAGGCTTGGGAGATTTGAGAGATTTCTCAATAGGCTCGAGAGGTTATTCCACGATCTATGATGATAAAAGAAACGAATATACGTCATGGACTATTACATTCAGGGATGATGATGATGGCTACTATGCCAGATTCCCGGAAGGCCCTGAATGCAAAGGCACTATTACGATAAAGAATGTTCCTTCTGATGTGAAAACGCTTACGTATCTGTTAAGTGTGTATTGTGCGAATGGCGGTGCGAAGTTTTCCGGTGACCGTATTTCCTTCAAGAACGTCCCCGTCTATGATTAATTCATAGCGAAGATCTTCAAGGCATGTCATTGAAAAGGCTCACCCGATTGATGCCCGGCAGACTCAAGCGCCTGAGTCTGCCTTTGAATGCGCTTGCTATCACGGCCATAGCGTTTGGTCTGTCATATTTCATAAAGTACGACCTTGGCTCCATTTCAGCCTTTGCCCCGATGGAAAAAGCCACAGACTTTGATTTGACCGATGTCTATAACACGGTCGCGGACAGGCGGGCCAGCCGGACACTGAGTGATGACATCGTCATAGTCAGCATTGATGGCTGCTCCAGAGAGGACATCATGGAGGTCGTTGACTATGTGGATTATTTGAATCCTTCCGCCATAGGCCTTGACGTGTTCTTCAATTATCCTGCTGAAGGCGATGCCAATTTGATAGAGTCGTTGACACAGTGCGCCAACGTCGTTTTCCCGGTTGGACTGAGGCTGAACGGGAAAAATACTGAAATATTCGGCTCGTATTTCTACGAAGAAGTTCCAATTGGGCACAGGGGAGTCGTCAACCTTTCCGTCGATTCACATCTCAGTGTCGTCCGGAATTTCCAGTCGGAGTACATTGTCGGCAGGGACACTTTGAGAAGTTTCTGTGCGGAGTTGGCCAAAGTTGCGGATCCGAAGGCATATTCGAGACTTAAGGTCAGAGGAGGCAAATCGGAGGTGATCAATTATCCGTCCTGGGAGTTCGAATTCATTCCTGCAAAGGATTTGACAAGAGGAGGAATCCCTTTTGAGGAGGCACGGCAAAGCGTTGAGGGCAAGGTGGTTCTGATCGGAAGTGTGTCCGATCCGTCGGATTTCCATCTGACTCCCATTGATGAAAGGATGCCGGGGCTTCTGATTCATGCGAGGGTTCTACAGACCATTCTGGATTCGTGCTATGTCGATGAAACCTCCGATTTCCTGAGCTGGGTGATGGCAACATTGCTGTCATTCGCCTTCATCCTTCTGGTCTTGGTGATAAAGGAATATGTCCCTTTCGAAGGTTTGGTGGTTCGTGCCGCGCAGTTTCTTCTCATCTACCTTTTTCTGGTTCTGGGATGCAACGCTTTCGCGCGTCATGGAAACTATCTGAATTTCGGCCCGACTCTGCTGATGATCGGCCTCGGGATGCTGGCCAAGGACATCTGGCTTGGCCTTGTTGACTTTGTGAAGGATATTCAGAATCGTAAAAAAAGAAAAGTATGAAATTGACAAGTTTTATCATTTCAGTCCTGTGCTTTACTTTGGCCTTGCAGCCAAACGCCCCAAAGGGACGCTATGCGATCTTCAAGTTCTCTGGTGATGTCACCGTACGTAAAGATGGGTCTGGAGATTGGTCCGATGTGTCCAAGCGCATGAGCGTGAATCCGGAAGATGTGTGCCGCATTCCCAAAGGTGGCTCGGTGTCCATTCTTGACAAGAAGACAAATCGTATATTCACCGTTGAGGAAGGTGGTGTCTTGAATGTGAAGACTCTGATTGAAAAGGCGGAAACGGCTTCCAGAAGAATCACCGCAAGGCTCAACGACGCTTTGGCCAGTGACCTTGCGATGGAGCGCAGGGCTGTGCCGACATATTCCATCCTTGGGGCGACAACCCATGCCGGTGGGGATGGAAACTCTGCTCAGGCCGGGATTCCGACTCTGACGGACACCGTGTGCCATGTATTGAGGCAATATGTTGACAGCCTGTCCACAGGGCATGAGATTCATCCGTCCGATGGCCTTATGATCGGGAAAGAGAGCCTTGGAGACGGAGAGTTCTGTTTTGTGGTCTCCAACAGTACCAATGAGTTATACTATTTCAATATATTGAGGCTTGACCATAATAGCAAGGAGGTTTCTTTCTGCATTACCCCAGTGGATGCGGCGGGCGAGATATTCATCCCTGATGGAATGTACCTCAAACTGACTCAGTACCCTTTCGCGGAAGAGGAAGACAATGAATATACCTACCTGTTTTTCGCCACTCCAAGGATGATTGATTTCAACGCCTTGAGCAAGATGCTGTCAGACACATCTCCGGATTCCAGGATAAGGCTGCGTGACAACGGCTGCCTGAAGGTTGTTCCTGTTATGTGATTTTGCTATAGGATATAGACCAAAAAGATTCCTTAAGATGATTCAGCTTATTTTCTGAAGGTTACTTAACGTCTGAAACTCCTCTGGGTTGCACCCAGAAAGTCGTTTTCTTCGCTGCATAGCGTTGTTGGACACCTCCGCATGTGCTTTTTCGGTCCGGGGTACCTGTGTCTGATGGCCATGGCGGTCATTTACCCGGATAGGGCGCGCGGAGGGTGTAGGCCGCCATGGCATACAGGCACAGGTACACGACGTAACGCAAGTCGATATATTCCTCATTAGTAAAACGTCATACGCAACTCGCTGACACAGAATAAGTGGCTGATAATATGCTTATTATCATATAGTTAACGTCTCGTCTTAGGTATATATCTACTAAAGACGAGTAGTTAACGCTATTATTATCAACCGTTTATGGAATACGTCTCAATGCCTTCTTATTACGGCTGCCCAGTGACGATGTCGGTGTGTGATTGACGGAACGCCCTCACATCAAAGCCGGTCTTAAACACATGAGAGGCTCATCCCCATGAAAATCCTGTACCATAGCCTTTGTGTTTTTCAGCCTGGTCTGGTTTCCAACAATGCAGATTCACCATTTGGCTGAAAGCCTTTTGTAATATTCTCACCGTCCATATTCCCTCGGTGCAGTCCGTCCGGTGGATTGTGCTCTGGCCGGACAAAGCGCATGATTTTCGCATTTTGTCCGGCCGGCAAGGCTTTCAGCGGACAAACTATTGAATAAACTCGGCAAACAACCCGGAAGTGCCGGACCCGCGCTATGAGACTGGCTGTAAGCCATTGACAAACAACAATCGTCAATCGTCTCGTTGTCGCTCTTTAGCGCCTGTCGTTCAGGAACGAGAGGTAGTAGAGCAGTGTGGCGAGGGAACCCACTGCGGCGATGACGTAGGTGTAGGCTGCCCATTTGAGGGCGTCGATGGCCATCGGTCTGGTCTCGTAGTTCGTGATGCCCGCGCTCTCCAGCCAGTTGACGGCCCTGTGGCTTGCGTTGATCTCGACCGGAAGGGTGACAAAGCTGAAGAGTGTTGTCAAGGCGAAGAGGATGACTCCGAAGATCAGCACAGGATAGCTGTGGAACATGGAGACCAGAATCACTCCCGCAAGCAAGACCCACTGCACGATCCTGCTGGAGAAGCTGACGACCGGAACAAGAGCTGTGCGCATCCTTAACGGAAGGTAACCTTTGGCATGCTGGACCACATGTCCGCACTCATGCGCCGCCACAGCCGCCGCGGCCACGCTGCTTTGATTGTAAACATCCTCGCTGAGGTTCACAGTCTTTGTCTGCGGATTGTAGTGGTCGGTCAGGCGGCCTGGGATGCAAGTGACTTTGACATCGGTGATCCCGTGGTCATAAAGCATCTTGCGGGCGACCTCCGCCCCGGTCATGCCGTTGGTGGTCGGAACCCGTGAATATTTCGTGAACCTGCTTTGAAGCATGCTTTGGATGATTTGGCTCAGAATCATCACTGCAATCATTATTATCCAGATTGATCCGGTGCTCATAATGTTTTCTTACTTTATTTGTTAACCTTTCGCAAGCCGGCAATTACGTGCGGTAAAATCTTTGTCCATGCGGTGATTGCCCACCGGTGGTGTTTTCATCAATTAATAGACCAGAATTCAAATATAAATATTTTGGCAGTGATTTTGGCAGAAAAACAGTAATTTTGTCAGAATTTGAGTTCATGACATGTCAAACGGCGTAACAGATTTTTCAAGGCTGGAGCTGAATCTCCAGAACTGTCTCGGCAACTACCGGTACTTCCGCTCTAAACTTCAGCGGACGACCAAACTGCTGGTTTTGGTCAAGGCCAACGCCTACGGCCACGGGGCTGTGGAGTTCGCTCTGATGATGCAGAATGCCGGGGCTGACTATCTGGCAGTCGCTCTTCCGATTGAAGGGATTGAGCTCCGGCAGTCCGGTATCAGCCTTCCGATCTTGGTGCTGACCGCCGGCACGGACTATTTTGACGAGATCATCGACAATCACCTTGAGCCGGGAATCCCAAACCTCTACACTCTCAAGGCCTTGGTATCCACGTTGCAAAGCCGTGGCATAGAGGACTTCCCGATCCACATCAAGCTTGACACCGGCATGCACCGCCTTGGCTTCATGACAAGCGAGCTTGATGATCTGAATGAATATCTCAAGACTTGTCCCGAGGTGAGGGTGAAGTCGGTATATTCACATCTGGCGGTCGCCGAGGATCCTTCGATGGATCAGTTCACGTTGGGGCAGATCACCATGTTCGAGAACAACGCGGCGAGGCTTGATGATGCTCTGGGCTACCATCCGATGTGGCATGTTCTCAATTCCGCCGGCATCGAGCGTTTCGCGCGCTACCAGCATGACATGGTGCGGCTGGGTGTAGGAATATACGGGATCAGCTCCTTGCCGGAAGTCCGGCTGAAGCCGGTCGCGTCACTTAAGGTGAAAGTTTTGCAGGTCAAAGAGTTGAAGTCTGGAGACGGTGCCATCGGCTATGGACAGCATGGCTTGATTGCTCCGGAGGGAACCCGGGTCGCCACCATCCCTGTCGGGTACGCTGACGGAATCGACAGGAGGCTCGGTTGTGGACACGCCAGCTTTTCGCTGAACGGTCATCGTGTGCCTACCATCGGGAACATCTGCATGGACATGTGTATGCTTGACGTGACCGGGGTTCCGGTGCAGGTGGGGGACACTGTGACGATTTTCGGGGAGGATCCTACTGTCAGTGAGCTCGCGGGAATTCTGGACACGATTCCGTATGAGATCATGACCTCGGTTCCGCGCCGCATCGAGCGCGTCATTGTCAGAAGGCAACTTCCTCAATAAGGTCACTTCGACAAGCTCAGTGAACGTCGTGGCTCGGCCGCTGAGCCTGTCACTTCCGGCCGCTGAGCCTGTCGAAGCGACTATTCAGAAATCATCATGCTGGCCCTGATCTCTTGGGCCAGAGCAGAACCCTTCAGATGCTCGACGATCGCAAGAGCGAAATCCACGGCACACCCGGGGCCGCGTCCGGTGATCAGATTCCCGTCAGCCACGCATGGAGCCTTGACATATTCCCCACCCTTCGCGATCGGAGCCGCCTCGAACCCGTCGTAGCAGGTGAACCTCTTCCCCTTCAGCGACGGAATCTGCGAGACTACCAGTCCAGGAGCCGCACAGATCGCGGCCAGAGTGCCACCCTCGGCGTAATGCCTCTTCATCAGTTCCATGAGCTTCACGTCCTCGGCAAGGTTTTTCGTTCCCGGCATCCCTCCTGGGAACACAAGCACATCTTTCTCGCTTGTCCCGTCGAACTCAGCTCTTTCTTCGAACAGGTCGCGTGTCCAGTCCACAATCACCGTTAATCCATGCGCGCCTGTCACAATCTCATTGTCTGTGATTGAGACAATTCTTACGTCGATTCCGCCCCTGCGAAGAACATCCAGAGTGGCAAGTGCCTCGATCTCCTCGAAACCTTCGGCTAAAAAAATGTAAATTCCTTTCATATTACGGCGTGTTTTATAATGTGTTTATAATGAACTTGTTATGAAATCGTCCCCTCCCGTAATGGACTGGAGCGTTTAGTAGTTAACTAATATGTAGCCAGTTACAAATCACGTGAATTCTCCCGGCCTCCCGGTGTTATTACATTAAAGGGTGACTAAAATTTTTAGTCACCCTCTGTCCCGGTTGAGATATCAGGACTCGAACCTGAACTGGCAGAACCAAAATCTGTAGTGCTACCATTACACCATACCTCAATTCCATTCGCAAAGTTATTCAATTTCCCGCAATTCTGCAACCTTGCCGCGCCAGAATGACGACAAAAAGCATCGCTTTTTCGTGGGGATATTCCTATTTCTTCAGAAGTTCGTCGATGTGTTCGGCGTAGTCCAGTGAGGAATCAAGGTAGAAAACAATCTCCGGCACGATGCGGAGCTGCTTCGCGACCTGGTGGCCGAGCTCTCCACGCAAAGCCTTGACATTGTCGTTCAGAAGTTTCATCACTTCCTCCGCCTTTGCGGAAGGGAATATGCTCACATAGGTTTTTGCAAGTGAGAGGTCGGGGCTGACCCTGACCTCACTTACCGTCACCATCGCACCCCCGAACACGGCCATACCCTTGCCTCGGATGATCTCCGCCAGATCCTTCTGGATCTCACGGGCGACTTTGAGCTGTCTTGTGCTTGCCGGTTTCTCCATGATTACAAAACGTTGATGATGAAGTAGTTCTTCTTGCCTTTCTGGGCGAGGATGTACTTTCCGTCCACAATGTCTTTCCCGGAGACCTCGTACCCGATGTCGGAGATCTTGTCCTTGTTGATGCTCACGCCGTTGCCCTGGACCATCTTCCTGGCCTCTCCCTTGGATGAGAAGACCTGGGTCTTCACGGCGAGTAAGTCAATGATGTCGCAAGGAAGGTCGGCTTTCTGAATATCAAAGGTCGGCACGCCGCTGAACACGGCGAGGAACGTCTTCTCGTCCAGTTTCCTCAGCTCGTCGGATGTCGAGTTGCCGAACAGCATCTTGGACGCGGAGACCGCGTTGGCATATTCATCAGCCCCGTGGATCATTGTGGTAAGCTCCTTGGCGAGAAGCTGCTGGAGCGTCCTGCGGCCAGGATCCTGACGGTGCTCCTCGATGGCGGCGTCGATGGTCTCCTTGTCAAGAAGGGTGAATATCTTGATGTATCTTTCCGCGTCCTCGTCGCTTACGTTCAGCCAGAACTGGTAGAACTCGTAAGGGGAGGTCTTCTCCGGATCGAGCCAGATGTTGCCCTTCTCCGTCTTTCCGAACTTTGTTCCGTCGGCCTTGCGGATGAGTGGGCAGGTGAGGGCGAACGCGTCGGTCTTGCCGAGCATCCTGCGGATGAGCTCAGTGCCGGTGGTGATGTTGCCCCACTGGTCGCTTCCGCCGAGCTGGAGACGGCAGCCCTTGTTCTCGTAGAGCCAGAGATAGTCGTAGCCCTGGAGCAGCTGGTAGCTGAACTCGGTGAAGGACATTCCCTCGCGGGACTCGCTGGAAAGACGCTTCTTCACGGAGTCCTTGGCCATCATATAGTTCACGGTGATGTGCTTGCCCACGTCACGGATGAAGTTCAGGAAAGAGTAGTTCTTCATCCAGTCGTAGTTGTTCACGAGCTCCGCCTTGTTAGGCGCGTCGGAGTCGAAGTCAAGGATCCTTGACAGCTGCTTCTTGATGCCCGCGATGTTGTGCTGGAGGGTCTCCTCGTCCAGCAGATTCCTTTCCTGGGACTTCATCGACGGGTCGCCGATCATTCCGGTCGCTCCTCCGATCAGGGCGATAGGCTTGTGCCCGCACTGCTGGAAGTGCTTCAGGATCATGATGCTGACAAGGTGGCCGATGTGCAGGGAATCAGCCGTAGGGTCGATGCCGACGTAGGCGGCCTGAGGACCTTCCATAAGTTTTTCCTCAGTTCCCGGCATGATGTCCTGGATCATGCCTCTCCATTTGAGTTCCTCTACGAAATTCTTCATTGTATGTTGCGTTTTTATATTCATTTTGCGGCGTTATTTTGAGACTTGTCTCATTTTCGCGCCTGTTTTGTGCAAAGTTAGGCAAAAATAACGTAAATTTGCAGGCTGGAAACGAAATTAACAGTTTAAAAGATTAACGAATATGAGAAAGAAAATCGTTGCCGGAAACTGGAAGATGAACACAACTCTCCAGGAAGGCGTTGAACTTGCGAAGGCTGTGGCCGCCAAGTCAGTTGAGACTCCAGAGAATGTAGGACTTATCGTAGCCCCTCCTTTCACTCATCTCGCATCCGTTGCCGAGGCCCTCAAAGGCTCAAAGGTAGAGCTTTCAGCCCAGAACTGCGCTGATCACGAGAAAGGCGCCTACACAGGTGAGGTCGCTGTGAATATGCTTACATCCGTCGGCTGCCAGTGGACCATCCTCGGACACTCAGAGAGAAGGCAGTACTACGGCGAGACTGACGAGAAGCTCGTCGAGAAGACAAAGCTCGCTCTCGCCGCCGGTCTTGGTGTGATCCTTTGCGTTGGTGAGAACCTTGAGCAGAGAGAGGCCGGAAAGCATTTCGATGTCGTTACCGAGCAGATCAAGAACGTCCTCTACAACTTCACAGCCGAGGATATGGCCAAGATCATCGTGGCTTACGAGCCGGTTTGGGCCATCGGTACAGGCAAGACCGCTACCGCCGGGCAGGCTGAGGAGATCCACGCCTGCATCCGCAAGGTGCTTGCCGAGAAGTTCGGTGAGACCGTAGCCGAGGATACCACAATCCTCTACGGCGGAAGCTGCAAGCCATCAAACGCCAAGGAGCTCTTCGCCCAGAAGGACATCGATGGTGGCCTCATCGGTGGAGCCGCGCTGAAAGCAGACGATTTTATCGCTATAGCACAGAGCTACTAGGTGGCTCTGCCTATCTATCCTTCAACCCCCAGTCACTTCGTGACAGCCCCTGAGGGGCACGGGGAAAGGATTCCCCGAAACCCCTTCGGTCGCTTCGCTCCGAGTGCTGCGATTCGGGACATGGAGGAGGATAAAAAAAGGGTGGCAAAGCGATACGCTTTGCCACCCTTTTTTGGTATCGTATGTCTCTTACTTCTTGGACTCCTCAACAGAAACCTTTCTGAATTCCTTGAGATCCTTCATGAGTTCGAGAGCGGCCTTGCGGGCGCGTGCGCCGGCGGCCTTGTTACCCTTTTCTACCTGAGCGTCAGCGTTCTCTACGAAAACATTGAGCTCTTCCTTGATTTTAGCGACAAGATTTTCCATTTTTTAATTTTTTGTGAATAGTTGAACTATGTGTAATGTTATAAAATTCGGCTTTGTATCACTTAACGGTGCGCAAGTTATGTAAAAAAATGTAATTAACAAATATTTCCGGCAAAAAATACTGGTTTTCCGCCGCTTTAACCCTCATTTTCTTCTTTTTTAGGCTTGATGTTAAGCAGATTCATCGCCCTGTCCGGTCCGATGGTCGCAAAGTTTTTGACCCCCTCGATGACTCTGTCACATATTCCCGGAACAGCCGCTTTCTCTTCATCGGCAAGTTGTCCGATCACATAGTCAACCTGGGCTCCACGTGAGAAATTGTTGCCTATCCCTATCCTGATCCTGGCCCATTGCGTTGTCTCCAGCCTGGCCTGGATGTCCTTCAGTCCGTTATGTCCGCCGTCGCTTCCGTTCTTGCGCATCCTGACCGTCCCGAACGGAAGGTTCAGGTCGTCACAGATCACGATGAGGTTCTCAAGCGGAAGTTTCAGTCTGTCCATCCAGTAACGGACAGCGTTACCGCTGAGATTCATATAGGTGGAAGGCTTCAAAAGGTAGAACTTCCGTCCCTTGAATGAGATCTCGGCCACGTCCCCGTAACGTTCCGTCCTGAAAACAGTATTGGATGCCTGAGCCCAGGCATCCAACACCATAAACCCCATATTGTGTCTGGTAGAAGCGTACTCCGCGCCGATGTTTCCCAATCCTGCGACAAGGTAGTTCATTCCAGTGTCTTCTTCAGAGGTTTGAGCTGGCTTATTCAGCAGCCGGCTCAGCAGATTCCTCAGTTGCAGTCTCGTGTTCCTCCGCACCTTCCATCTTCTCCTCGTGTGCGAGCTGCGCGGCGAGCTGACGTGTTGACTTCACGGCGCAGATGATGGTTGACTTAGGAGTTACAACGGTCACGTTCTCGACCTTGATGTCGCCTGCGACGATGCGCTTCTCGATGTCGAGCTTGGTGACGTCGAGGTTGATCGTGTCAGGAAGATCGTTCATAAGGGCGCTGATGCGGACCTCTCTGCTGACGAGAACGAACTTACCACCTCTCTGTACTCCGACAGGGTGAC
>ERZ1026780.1140-NODE-1140-length-18412-cov-22.209021_pt1 | contig 18412 bp, 20 predicted proteins | sample MGYA00380126_ERZ1026780 | MGnify/ENA primary metagenome ERZ1026780 (study PRJEB33269, sample SAMEA4719762) | human gut metagenome | biome: human-associated habitat; feature: organic feature; material: feces | place: Cameroon | collected 2013-10 ... | reverse complement strand
ATATTATTATCTAATATTGTCGATATTTTTGTGAGATTATCGCGTGCAAATCACAATTTTTTATCTTTAAAAATATAGTATAATAAAAATAGAGGTAAAATATGATAACAGGAAAAGATATAGTAATAGATCCTAATCCAATATTACGAACAAAATGCGATAAAGTTACATTCCCAATTAGTGAGGAATTAAAAGAAACCGCAAAAGAAATGCGCCAGCATATCATTAACAGTTTAGATGAAGATTTATGTGAAAAATATGATTTAACACCCGCTGTTGGTCTAGCAGCTCCCCAAATTAATCTTAATGCGCAACTGTGTTGTATCTACATCACAGGTGAGGATGAAGAGGGAAATGAAGAAACTATTGATTTAACAATGTTAAATCCAAGAATTATGGCCTATAGTGAAGAAAAAGTATATTTAGAACAAGGTGAAGCATGTCTTTCGATTAAAGAAAAACATGAAGGATATGTGCCAAGACATGCATATATTAAAGTTAAATACTATGATTTAGACGGTCAAGAACATATCCATGAAGCATATGACTTTGAAGCCATTGCTATTCAACATGAAATTGATCATTTAAATGGAATTTTGTTTTATGATCACATCAATAAACAAAATCCATTTACTAAAATTCCTAATAGCTTCGCTTTATAATATAAAAATAAACTCCAATTTTCAATAATTGGAGTTTATTTTTTCCCTGGTTAATTATTTAATCACATTTTTTAAGACTTTAATAAAGTCATCAATACTCTCTTTAGTAGTTAAGCTATCAATACTGATACGAATACTATGATCAATTGCTTCATTAGCTAAACCTAAAGCTTGAAGCGTTAATGAACGAGAATCTGTCATTGACGCACAAGCAGATTTAGTTGATGTCATATAACCCTGGTCATATAAATAGGACTTAATACTTTCAGCAAGCATTGGACTATCAACACTAATATTAACAATATGAGTAGTTGATGGACAATTAATCTTAATTCCTGGAATTAATTGTAATTGTTCAACTAAATAAGCTAATACATTTGCTTGTCTATTCACTACATATTTTTCAATTGCTTTTAAAAATGCAATTTCACGAGCTAAGTCTTGGGTACCAGGACGCAGGCCATTTTCATTATGTCCACCACACAAAATCGGATGTAATACTACATTAGGTTTAAATCCTAATAATCCACAGCCTTTTAAACCATGCAGTTTATGGGCAGAGATTGTCCATAAATCTAAATGGTTTAAAACACTTAAGTCAATATGGGTAATTCCTTGCACACAATCGCTCATCATTAATGTATGGGGATTGTGTGCTTTTACGACTTGACTAATACTAACTAAATCATTAATACTACCAATTTCATTATTTACACTCATAATACAAACCAAGACTGTATCATCTTCTAAATTTTCTTTTACCATCTTGGCTGTAATTACACCTTCCTTATTAGGAGTAATATAACTAACCTTGTGACCTAGTGTTTCTAAATATTTAAAACTATTTAAAACACTAGGATGTTCATAACTAGATGTAATAAAATGTTTAGTACTATTTAATTGTTTAGCATAACCAATAATAGCTAAATTATTAGCTTCTGTTCCTCCTGATGTGAAACATAAATCATGTTCAACATTAAGTAGTTGTTTAATTTTATGTTTTACATCTTGTCGCAATTTAATTAAAGCCGGATCGCTATCAGGATGAGTATTGAATTCCTTTACTGCTTTAATATACGTATCTAATACTTCTTGATCAACACCAGTTGTACTAGCTAAATCAAAACTCTTCATCATCTACTCCTAATATCGGTAAATAAATTTGCCGATATTTAATTTGTGTTTCTAAGCGTTTAATTGGTTCAAGATTAGAAATACTAATCCCAATTAAACGCACATAATAATTTAATAAATTAACTTTTTTTAATAACTTAATAACTATTGGATAGATATCATTAGCATTAACTATATAATATTTCAATGTATGACTTTTAGTAATTGTCTCAAAATTATTTAATTTTAATTTTAAAGTAATTGTTTTCCCACACACTTGTTTATTAACTAATCTTGCAGCTACTTCTTCGCTTAGCTGATATAGACGTTGTTCTATATCAGCTAATGCTCGAAGATCAGTTTCTAGCGTATGTTCACAACTAACACTTTGCATCTCACGATGACTTTTTACCCGACTCTCATCAATACCACGGGCATAATAATATAATTTTTCCCCAAACTTTTGTCCAAAAATTAATTGTAGTTGAGCTAAGGAAAAATTAAGTAAATCTTTTCCTTTATAAATTCCATGTTGATAACACAATGTTTTATTTTTGCGCCCAACCCCCATAAACTTTTCAATTGGTAAATTCTTAACTAACTTTAAACTATCAAGAGGTTTTATTACACTAATACCATGTGGTTTATTTAAATCACTACCAATCTTGGCTAAAAACTTATTATAGCTTACCCCGATTGAACAAGTCAATTGTAATTCTTTATAAATATAGAATTGAATTTCTTTAGCCACTCTTGTAGCACTTCTGATTCCTAATTTGTTATAAGTAACATCTAAATAAGCTTCATCTAAACTCATCGGTTCGATAATATCACTATAACGATATAAGATTTCCATAATTTGTTTATGAACCTTTTTATATTTATCCATATGTGGTTCTACAAAAAATAATTGATCACTTATTTTTTTAGCTTCACTAACACTCATTCCTGATTTAATACCTAAAGCTCGGGCATTATAACTACAAGTTGAAATGACAGAGCGTTCTGAATCATGAGCAACTACTACATATTTATCTTTTAAAATTGGATTATCTCTAATTTCGACTTGTGCATAAAAATAATCCATATCAACATGAATAATTTTACGATTAGTTTGACTCATTTGTTGAACCAAATCCACCACTACGTTTAGCACTCACTTGATCAGTATCAGTAATTAAGTATTTACTAAATATTCCTTGAGCTACTCGTTCACCTTGACTAATAGTAATTGGTTCATTACCAAAATTAAATAATGGAATCATAATATGACCTTCATTATTTTCATTATTATAATAATCACTATCAATAATTCCGACACTATTAGCTAAACGTAGGTGTTTTTTTACCCCTAAACTAGAACGAGGATAAATTTGTAATACTTCATCATCTAACATATATGCTTTAATCCCTGTTTGAATCATGATAGTTTGATTAGGTTCAATGGTTACTTCTTCATAACTACAAAAATCATAACCTGCACTGCCACTAGTTCCTCTTAGTGGAATAATAGCTTTATCAAAGCCAGTTACAACTTCAAATCCACGTTGTTTCATACTCCTACTTTCTACTTATTTGTACCATCTTTTTAAAGAGTGGTAAATATAAGATTACACAGATAATAATATCAATCACAAATAAAATTAACATATTAACAAAAGTATCTGTTAATAATAAATTTAATAATCCAACAATAATACAAGCAATAATACTGATAATAATCATGGCTAATTTTAAACGATTACTACTATGATCTACTATAAAAATATCTTGATTAACTTTAGCTAAATAAATGATTGATACGATAATTGCTAATAATGAACTAAATACTACTCCATAGAAATTAAAGAAAATCATAAAAATAAAGTTAAAGATAATCTTAATAATCACCATGATTATTAAACTAATAATGATACTACTTTTCTTCCCATCAGCACTAACAACATATGTCCCTAAAATATTTCTAATAATATATGCTGGAACTAACAATGATTGGAATAAAATAATTGCTAATGAATGTTGATTATATAAAAAATAAAAAGCACGTTCTCCTACTCCAAATAGTAGTACCATGGAAATTAATCCAAATAATAATGAGAAATTAAAGACTGTATCAAAATGACGTTTATCATTTTGATTACCTCCAATTTTCGTCATCATTACTGTAATGATACCACCAGCTATTGAGATGGGAATAAAAACAATTTTCCAAGAAGAAGTAAAATAAATTCCTCGAATTAAATCATTTTCCTCAGGACTAACTCGAAATTGCAAGAAGTGTTGCGTCATTGAAATATCTATCATTTCAAAAAAACTAGCATAAATACTAGCAGCTAGAATTACTACTCCACCCCATAACATAGTTTTTAGAAATGGCCAACGGATACTAACTTCTCCTTCTTTAAAAATATAAAGTAATTTTTCTTTAGCTAATTTATATAAATATAAACCTAAAGTAAAAATCATTGAAACAACAATACTAATACTTAATATAATCGCATAAATCCCTACATCCATTTGTTTATAATAAACAAAATAAAAACTTCCTAATAAAATTAAACCAACTTTTAAGATTTGTTCAATAATATATGAAGCTGATACTAATTGGAAGTAGCCATAAGCTGTGATAATGGTACGAAGATAGGCAGTAATACTAAATAATAAAACACCAATAGATAAGATTCGTGTCGCTATAATAATTGGTTCAAGATAAGTTGGATCACTAATCATCGCACTAACAATGGGTTTTGCAAAGATTAATAATATTAATCCACTACTAACACTTAGAAACACTAATAACATTAGTGCTCCAAGTAAACAACTTCGTAGTTTACTTGGATGATCACGACGTTTAGCTATTTCACTAGTAAGTAATATATTAATTCCTAGTGTTCCAAAGACAACAAATAATCCAAATGGAATTGTCACTGTTGCATTTAGAATCCCAATATTTTCATTGATACGAATTAAAGGAATTAAATACAAAACTGATAACACTTTTGTAAATAATTCCCCTATCATTAAGATTCCACTATTTTTTAATAAACTTCTCATAATTATGCTTTTTTCGTATTTGGACTAACCACTAAAAACATACGGCGTCCTTCTAATTTTGGTGGTTGTTCGACAATTACACTGTCACCTAAATCTTCAATAATGCGATCTAATGTTTGTTTCCCAATTTCACTATGCGTAATCATCCGCCCTCTGAAACGTAAAGAAAATTGGACTTTGTTTCCTTTTTCTAAAAACTTACGTGCTTGATTAAGTTTTGTTGTATAATCACCAATATCAATTGTTGGTGATACACGTACTTCTTTTACCACAATTTGTTTTTGATTAGCACGGTTTTCTTTTTGTTTTTTTTGTTGCTCATAAACAAATTTACCATAGTTCATAATTTTACAAACTGGTGTATCACCTTTATCACTAATTTGAACCAAGTCTAAATCAGCATTCTGTGCTTGTGTTAATGCTTCTTTAATATCAACAATTCCGACTTGTTCTCCATCTTGATCTATTAGTCGTACTTGTTTTGCACGAATTTGTTCATTGATTAAATTCTTATTTTTCTTGTTTGTATTGTTGTTGTTTTTCTTCATCAATCTCCTTATTTAAATTATAACAAAAATTATTAACTAATTCGTGGCCAGACAATTAGTGCATAACTTACACTAACAATGATTCCTACAGCTATTCCTGCTAAAGCTTCAAAATAACTATGACCAATTAATTCTTTTAATTTAATATCTCTTGCTTGTGGATCACTAATTAAAAATCTTCGACAAATATCATCTAACTCACTGGCTAAGATATTAATTGCCATTGCTTGTTTACCACTCTCACCACGGACTTTAATTGCATCGTGGATAACAATCATTCCAAAAATAAAACTAATAGCAAAAATTGGAGAGTCAATACCATATCCCCAAGCACTAAGCACCATTGCACTAACCACTACAGCAGAGTGACTAGAAGGTAATGCTCCAGTAGAAAAGACAATCTTCCAATCTAACTTTTTCGTTTTAAGATAATAAAAAGGTATTTTTAATCCCTGGGCTACCACCATGGTTATAAATGCACACATAATTAAATGATTCATAATTATTTTTTAAAAAACTCCTTACAGTACATAATAAATGAAATATAACTTACAATTAACATAATATAAACAACAACCATATAATAAGGTAATTGTAAAATCATCATCCCTAAAGCAATAAATTGTAAAGCTGTTTTACTTTTTCCGATCAAATTGGCTTTAATCAATTTATTAGCTTTACTTAATTTAATTTGACGCATAATCATACTAACAATTTCTCTAAAAGCAATTAAGAAAAATACCCAATAAGGTAATTGCTGATTAATGCTTGCTGATAAAAATAATACTAATACTAACAATTTATCAGCAATTAAATCAAGTAGTGCTCCTTTGGTACTACATAAATCCCATTTTCTTGCTAATTGTCCATCAATAAAATCCGTAATAAATAAAATTGATGCATAAACGAATAATATGTATTTGTTACTAATCATAAAGATAAATGGAATACCAATAATTCTTACCAAAGTAATAGAACTAATAATTAATTGTTTAGAACGGTTCATAATAATCTCCGTAATCAAAGTGGAATATTCCGCGACTTTGCTCACCATTCATACTAGCAACGACACTTACAGCCTGATTATAATATGGCATCTTCGTACTGATCTGATCAATATTTATAAAGACATAATTACCATCTTTCATTGTCATAACAACTAAGTTTGGTTCTTCATTACTCGCTTGTAATGTAATATCATTTATTTCTTTAATAATATTATAATCAAGATATGCTAGTTGTTCAACTATACTATTGACTTGATCTTTATTAATACCTATTAAGTTTGGTGCTTCTCGTGGAAAGTCATTTGAAGTATAGATTTTATCTTTAATCCGATAGTAAGTTGTTTGATCAAGTCGAGCAACCGGTATCTCTTCGTTAATCGTTACATTTAAATTATGATCTTTCCAATTATAATTAACATTTAAATTTTGTTTTGTTTTTTGTTTTAATTCAAATTCACATTTAATTAAATCAAAAAACGAAACTCGACTATTATCAGCTATTTTATTTTGGCTCTTAACACTGTCAACATCAGTAAAGTTGGTTTCATTATAAATAACTGTGTTAACTGGAATAAAGGGAATAAATAAACTAACAATTAATAAGATAACAATTGCACCAACAAGGAATTTTACTCTTCCTCTAAATTTTTTAAAATTAGATTTTTTAAATTTATTTACTTGTTCTTTATTATCTTTGGTATCTTGATCATCAATATCATCAAGATTTAGTAAATCTTCACCAAGTAAATCACCTTCATCTAATCCTTCATCGCTAATATCATCATCTAATTCGATCGTATCCCAAATAAATTGTTCATCATCAAAATTATTTGCGCGCATCAATCCCCTTTATAATTTTTATTTCAGAAACTAATTCTACTCCAAATTGTTCTTTTATTGTTTTTTGCACATATGCTTGTAGTTCTATTATATCACAACTTTTAGCTTCATTCACATTTACAATAAAGTTCGCATGCTTAGTACTTACTTCAGCACCGCCAATTTTATATCCTTTTAAACCAGCTTGTTCAATCATTAAACCAGCATGATTATTTTCTGGATTTTTAAAGACACTACCACAACTCGGAAGTTCTAATGGCTGTAATTCTTTTCGATAACTTAAATTACCTGACATTCGTTTAAATACTTCTGAAGCATCTTTATGTTCTAATACTAAACCAACTTCAATAATAATTTCATCTTTTTCTTGGAACGCTGAATGGCGATAACTAAATTGACAATCTTTATTACTATATTCATGAATGATTCCATCTAAATTAATTGTTTTAACATAGTAAACAATATCTTTAGTTTCCCCTTTATGGGCTCCTGCATTCATATATACAGCTCCAGCGACAGTTCCTGGAATTCCTCCAGCATACTCTAAACCACTAAGTCCCAACTTAGAAACTTTTTTCGCTAATTTTTGCATACTATAACCAGCACCAACTCGCACAAAGTTGTCTTCGATTTCAATATAATCTAATGTATTATAGATACAAATAATTGTTAATTCCATATCATAGTCAGGAAAGATAACATTACTTCCTCTTCCTAATACCATAAATGGTTCATTATTATCTTTAAGTAATGAAATCAATTCAATTAAACTATCTAAATCATTAGGGGTAATAAAGTATTTTACTTTCCCACCCACTCGCATTGAAGTATGATAACGCATAGGTTCATCAGGTAATACTGTTCCATACTCACTTAATTGTTCTATATTAATCACATAACTCCTTAATTAAATCAGTAATGATTTTATTACTATCTAATTTTTCAAATGGTTTCATCTTAAATTCTTCATTGATCATGGCAATTAACTTATCACCATCAACTTCACTTTCAGGGATATAACGTAAGTGTCCAGCATCAGCTAACTCTTTAGCATTAAGTGTTTGATGATCTGCTGTAACATTTGGTGAAGGGATAACGATAGTATTTTTTTCTAGACTACAACATTCTAATAATGTTGTAGCTCCTCCTCGGGTAATTACTACTTTAGCATTTTTAATTACATCCAATAAATTATTAATATATGGTTTAATCGTTAAATTACTCACTTGTTGGTCCACATTAAAGCGACTACCTGATACTAATAAGACTGGTGTATCAAGTTTAGGTGCAACATCAACTGCTAATTCATTAATACGGGTAGCGCCTAAACTTCCTCCAATAAATAAGATGTAGTCGCTTCTATGATGCGGGATTAGGTCACTAATTCGGGGATTTTGCACATATATTAATTTATTAGAATCTACATCTTTAAAAAATTTAGTACAAGCTTGATAAGCATATAGCACATAATCAACTTTGTTAGCTAACTGACGATTAACTAAACCAGGATAACTATTTTGTTCATGAATCATTGTCGGAATTTTAGCTTTGAGTGCTTGATGAATAACAGGATAACTAATATAACTACCAAATCCAATACACACTTGTGGCTTAAACTCGTTAATCAACTCTTTAACTTGACGATTTACTTTGCGTAATTCGTTAAGGGTTTTAAAGTTTTGTTTAATTCCATTTAAACTTTTTTCCCGACTAATTCCATGAAGCTTAAAAAACTTAACATTAATTGGTTGATTATCTAATATTTCATGACTAATATCATTGTCTGAACTAATTAACATTACTTCATGATTATCATTTTCTAAATATTTAGCTAAACTTAATGCTGGATAGATGTGCCCACCGGTTCCTCCAGCTGCTAAAATTATTCTCATTGATTATCTCCTATATTTTATCTACTAATTTTTTAAATTTATCTCCGCGATCTTGGAAGTCTTTAAATTGGTCTAAACTTGCTGAAGCTGGTGATAATAATACTGTATCTCCTTTTACTGCTAATTTACTAGCAATACTTACCGCTTCACTTAAAGTGTTAGTCATTATAATCCCTGGAATAAAACTAAAATCTAATTTATTAGTCCCATAAGCTACTACTTGTTTAACATTATCTAAGAAACCAGCAAGCATGTGCATATCTTCACCCTTATCACTACCACCTACTAATAAGATAATATTTTCAAATTGTTCTAAAGCATTAATTGTTGCTCCAACATTAGTCGCTTTTGAATCATTAATATAAGTTATGCCATCTTTAATCGCTACACATTCCATTCGATGTGGCAGTACAAAATCATGATTTTGCAATATTCTTGTTAGAATATCTTGATTAACATTAAGATATTCTAACACATTGCGGATCATACTAACATTAAGTTGAGAGATACTATTATTGTAATTGTTCATTCCTTCCTTAACATACACAACTGGAAAACTAGTTGGTAAATGAGGATATCCTGAAACGATTAATTTAGTAGCACTTAAATTAGTAATTAAATTCATTTTAGCATTAACATAATCACCAAACGTATGATGATAATTTAAATGATCAGGAGCAATGTTTAAGATCATGGCAATATAACAACTAAACTGGTCGATACTTGATAATTGGAAGCTACTTAATTCCATTACCAAAAAATCAATATCACGATTATTCATTATAACTTCTAAAGGAGATACTCCGATGTTCCCACAATAAAAACTTTTATATCCTGCTTCATTTAATACTCTATTAAGTAATAGTGTGGTTGACGTTTTACCATTAGTTCCCGTAATTCCAATTATTTTAGTATTACTATTTTTAGTGGCTAAGTAACTAATTTCAATATCATTAATAACTTTTACTTGCGGATAGTTAATTAAGATTAGATGATCTAAACTGATTCCCGGTGCTTTGATAATTACATCAGGAACAATGTTTTGTTCAATAAAAGCATCAGGGGTAAAATAACAAAAAGATAAATCATCTAAAAATGCTTTATCTTCTTGAGAATATGAATCACTAACAACATAATAGTTTGCTGTTATGTTGTTAGCAATTAAATATTTAATTACACTTTTATTTGTTGTTCCCAATCCTAATAAAATTATATTTTGCATCCCTAACCTTTAATCAAATATATCATCAGTTAATTCTTCTACATGTAGTGTTTTAATATAACCATTCCCTTTAGTCGAGAAGAAGTCATGGTTTTTTGTTTCAGTATTAATTCCATTTAATACTACCGCATTAACTTGTTCTTCTTTAATATTGAAGTATGGTTCAAAACCTAAATTCATTAATGCTTTGTCGGCGTTATATTCAACATATGTCATTACATCTTGTCCTAGTTTAAGTGCACCGTATAATTGGTTAGTGTACTTAACTTCAATTTCATGTAAGCGTAACATTGTTCGATATAATTCATCTTTTAATTCGTGTTGTAATTCTTCACTAAATGTTTCATATAATTCTTGAGCTATTACTCCTGTAAATACTCCATGAACCGATTCATCACGGACAATTAAAGAAATAATTTCTCCTGATTTAATTAATTTACCGTGACCTGCCCACCATAGTGGATAATAGAATCCTGAGTAAAACAAGAATGTTTCTAATAAGACACTAGCACATAGCGCTTTAAATAATGTTACATCATCATTAATGTTTTCATAATAACTTTCAATAATACTTATCTTTTCTTGTAAGAATTCATTTTCGTAAACCCAGTTAAATAATTCATTAATACGATTAGTACTAGATAATGTCGAAAAAATTGTTGAATAACTTTTAGCATGCATTTGTTCCATCATACACATAAAACTAAAAATTGCTTTTACATGTAGATTATCTACATGTAAAATGATATTAGGCATTCCGACTCCACCTTGTTCGGTATCTAGAAGTGTAAGCCCTGCTAAAACTTTTTCATAAGTATCTTTTTCTTGTTCATTTAATTCATTATTTTCCCAATCTTGTTTATCATCACTAACCGGGATTTCTTCATCTACCCAAAATTGACGAACATTTTGGTCCCAGAAAATTTTATACTTATCATTTTCTTTGTCATTCCAATTGACTGCTTTTTTACTCATATACTTCCTTATACACTACATGTTTCACATTCTTCTAAATTTAAATTTTTGGTACGGACATAATAAAGTGATTTTAATCCTTTTTTCCATGCATAATAATATAGTCTTACTAAATCTTTAGTACTAGCTTCGCTAGTTACATACAAGACTGTTGAAATTCCTTGATCGATATGTTGTTGAACTTCAGCAACTAAATCAATAATTTTTTCTTGATCCATATAATAAGCTGATTTATAGAATAATAAATTCTCACGGCTAATAAATGGCATTGGATAATAAGTTACACTATTACCATACATTCTGGTTTCTACTACATCAACAATTGGTTGAATACTCGCTGTTGCGTTTTGTACATAAGAAATTGATTGCGTTGGGGCAATTGCTAAACGATACGCATGATACATTCCATACATCTTAACATCATTGGCAAGCATTTCCCAATCCTGTGGTGTCGGTACTTTGATATATTGGAATAATAATTTTAATTTATCACTAACTGGACTATAATCTTGTTCATAATATTTTTCAAAATATTTTCCAGTCGCATAGTCACTATTCTCAAACCCAACAAATGATTGATTTCGTTCTTTAGCAATCTCCATACTCGCTTTAATTGAGTAATAGTTAACACTACTAAAGAACGTGTTAACAAATTCTTTAGCTAAATCTGATTCGTAAGCAATCTGATTTTTCGTTAAGAATCCGTGTAAATTCATTGCTCCTAAACCAACGGCATGGAAATCACGATTCGCATGCATGATTCCTGGTGCATTATCAATCACACTATTATCACTCACACTAGTTAAGGCACGCATTGCAGTATTAATTGTTTCTTCAAAGTTTCCATTTTCCATAATGTTAACTATATTTAAACTACCTAAATTACAACAAACATCATAACCAATATTATCAGCAATCCCATAGTCATTAATTTCACTAACTGTTTGGACTTGGAAAATTTCTGTACATAAATTAGACATTTTAATTTTTCCAACATTACTTAAAGCATGATTATTATTAGCATTATCACTAAACACTAAATATGGATATCCACTTTCAAATTGGGTAATAGCAATCCGTTGTAATAATTCACGGGCTTTAATTTTACGTTTCTTAACGTTAGGATCATTTGCTAATTGATCATACATTTGATCAAAATCAATATCATCTAAATATTTACCAGTCGCTTTAAAGACAGTGTATGGATAAAATAAACAAACTTCTTCATTAGCTTTTGCTAGTTCCATAAATTTATTAGGTACAGTTAATCCGATCGATAAAGTTTGAATTCGGTTTTTTTCATCGGCATTAATTTTTTTCGTATCTAAAAATTCTAACACATCGCTGTGGAAGATGTTAAGATACACAGCCCCTGCTCCTGGACGTTGCCCTAGTTGATCTACATAGTTAAACGCGTCTTCAAATAACTTCATAACCGGAAGCACCCCGCGTCCAACTCCGACGTTACCTTTAATTTCTTCACCACGTCCGCGAAGACGCGTTAAATCAATAGCGACACCTCCACCAATTTTACTTAATTGCATTGATGTAGATAAAGTATGGTTGATACTATTTAGTGAATCATCACTTTGTAATAAGAAACAAGAAATTAATTTCCCAGTATGTTTTTTTCCAGCATTTAAAAATGTTGGTGTTGCTGGTTGATATTCTTGATTAATCATTGCTTTAGCTAATCGTTTAGCTAAACTAATATCACCCTTAGCTAACGATAAACTGCATGCTAAAATACGATCTTCATAATTTTCTAAGTATTCTGTTTTATCTAAAGTTTTAAGGGCATAAGATTCATAAAATTTACTAGCAGCCATAAATGATTGAAATTGAAATTCTTCTTGATATAGTTGTTCATGAAGACTAAATACTTGTTCTTTAGCATAACCATATAAATCAAAGAAATCTTCATAATAATCATTAGCAATTAACCATTCAAGTTTTTCTTCATTGTTAATAAATAATTTTGATTTAGCTTTAATGTTAGCTAAATAAAATTCTAAAGCTTTTTGATCAGCTTCTAGATTATAAAAACCATCAGCATCACGTTGTTTGATGCGGTTATTATATTCAATGTATTTATTCATCATTATCCCTTTCTAATTTTTTTAATATTTGTATAAATTCTTCAACATCATGTTGATTGCCTGCTAGTTCAAAATTAAAGATATTTTTTACATTAAAAGTATCAGCAATCGTTTTAGCTGCCTGACAATATCTAACGCCCCAATTCTTATTACCACTACCAACTGTTGCTTGTAAATACCGATAATTATCATGATATTCTAAAAAGTCAACAACATCTGCTGGTATCTCGCCAAAACCAATTGTGGGTGTTATCAAAACAAAACCCTGATTCATTACTAAATCGGGTTTTACACAAATTGCCTGATTAATTAAGTTCGCTTTAGTTAAAAAACGCTTAACATTACCAGTCAATGAAAAGTAAACTATTTCCATTATTTAATTAATCCTGAAATTTCATTAATTAAATCTTCTATATATTGATCTTGACTCCCGTTAGTATTACCTGCCATCAATTGGGCTAGAGCTTCATCATGTTCGCGTTTAGCTTTATCATTCTCTTCCATTTTTAATTTAATGGCATGTGCTGTTGAAGTTGGCCATTGACGTTCACCTTCAGCTCGATATATTTTTTTAATAGTATCGATTAAGCTTGGGTTTAATTCTACACGGTATTTATCACCTTGATCTAGCAATAAGAATGATGCTAGCGCATGTGTAAAACTTTTAGTCTCATTAATGATGGCTTCTTCAATATCATCATTGATTTGTTCTTCAAACATTAAGTATTTTTGTTCTAATTGTTTGAAATAAGCATTTTTATTACCTATATTATTAGCATTAAAATCATCTTGAACTTTCGAGATGATTCCTGCTTCATAAATATTTAAATGTTGTTTCTTATCATTATAAATGCGTTCACAATTGCGATGATAACGATTAATAATATCTTCTAAATTATAACTCATGATAATGTAACTGCTTCTTCGTCTAATGCTTTAACTTCACGACTATTGATACTAAAGTTGTGCCCTGCTAAGTCAGTAAAGATTACAGGTGTTGTAATTGCTGGCGCATGGTCTTTTAAGTATGCCATATCAGCTGTAATTACTAAATCACCAGCCTTAACTTTATCACCTTGGTTAACGTGCATATTAAACCCTTCTCCACCAAGGTTAACAGTATCAATACCAACGTGCACTAATACTTCTAAACCATCTTCTGCTTTAATTCCAATGGCGTGAGGAAATACTGAAACTACTTCTCCACTAATTGGTGCATAAATGTCATTACTAGTTGGTTCAATAGCAAAACCATCACCCATTAATTTTTGACTAAATACTGGATCATTAACTTGTTCTAAGTCAATGATAGTTCCATCAACAGGCATTTTGATTGTTGTATTTTTATTACTTTTTTTATTAAATCCAAACATAATTCTCCTTTTTATATAAAGTATAGCAATTTTACAAATTTTAGTCTTTAATTTTCTCAATTAAGTTAGTAAAATATTCCATTATTTGACAAAGAACTTCTTCATCATTACTTTCAGCCATAACGCGAATTAGTGGCTCAGTTCCACTAGGTCGAATTAACACTCTTCCTGTACCATCTAAATGGTTGTTTAAAACTTTGATTGCTTCTTGAAGTTCTTGATTATTCATGACTTGGTCTTTATCGCTAACTGCGATATTAACTAATTGTTGCGGATAGATTGGTAAATTATCAATGACATCATTAAATAAATGACGGTTACTCATTAATAATTTAGCCAAGAAAATACTTGTCAGGATTCCATCACCAGTTGTAACATAATCACTTAAAATGATGTGCCCTGATTGTTCTCCTCCAACATTATAGTTACCTTCAAACATACGTTGAATCACATAACGATCACCAACATCTGTAATTTGTGTTTTAATTCCCGCTTGTTTTAATGTTGTTAGTAATCCTAGATTACTCATAACTGTTGTGACTAATGTATCATCATTTAATTGTCCTTGGTTATGTAAATACATACTTAGTAAATACATAATGTGGTCTCCAGTTAAAATATTTCCTAAATGATCGATACAAATAATCCGATCAGCATCCCCATCATAACAAAATCCAGCATCAACATCGTGCTCTTTTACAAATTCTGCTAATACATTAGGATGTAGTGCTCCACAATTGTCATTAATATTATATCCATCAGGATGATTATTAATCACAATTACATCAGCCCCAAGACGGGTAAAAGTATTGACTGCATATTCATAACTACTACCATTAGCACAATCAAGAGCTACTCTAAGGCCTGTTAAATCACCAACAATTCCTCTAAGCAGTGAATAATAATGCTCATAAGCATTAACAAACTCACACTCAGTTATTTCAGGTTCATAATTATAAGGAGCATCGATGAACTCTTCAATTTTAGCTTCTAGTTCATCACTAATTTTTACTCCTTGGTTGTTAAAGAACTTAATTCCATTGTCTGTATAAGGATTATGTGAAGCGGAAATCATAATTCCCGCTTCTGCTTTAAGTTCTTTAACCATTAAACTGACAATTGGTGTTGGTACCACACCTAAGTCATAGACTTTAACCCCACTAAGTGTTAATACTCCATAAACAATATCAAAAATATCATCACTACTTAGACGTGGATCACACCCAACAACAACGGTTTTATTCCCTTCTAAATTACGACTAAGACCACTACATGCCTTAGCTATTAAATTAGGAGTAAGTACTTTTAAGTACTCACCCCTAATTCCATCTGTTCCAAAATAACGCCCCATTATGAAGCCTCCACCACAGTAATTTTAATAGTTTGGCTACTTAATGTATAAGTAAATGGTTTATTTTTGTTAATTAAAATTGGCACATCATAACTTCCTGGTTCAGTAATTTTACTTAAATCTAAGTATGCACCAATATCACCGGCACTAATTCCTGGCACCTCATTACCATCAGCATCAGTATAACCATTAATCAAACTTTCTGCTCCAGTTACCGTTACACTTACTTTCCCATCTTTAGCACTAACTGCTTTGATTGATAAACTTGGATCTAATCCATCTGTTTGGATTGACACATCAGTAATTGTTTTAGTTACCCCTTTTTCTAGTTTAACATCGAATTGGCGACTATTTCCACCAACAACATAAACTCCTTGAGGAACTAAAGCTACTCCTGGTACTTGTCCTTGATTTTTATCTAATTGTGATAAATCTAAATTATAGGTAACTTTCCCTTGACTTGTTAATTGTTTAATTGATTCATCATTACCAAATACTTTAACTGTTGGTTGTTCTCCACCACAATTTTCAGGATTATCAACCGGACAAATTGAAGCTACATATAACTCTCCTTGTCCTGAGATTTGATAATCTACAGGTAATTCAATGACTTGTGATTTATATTCAATACTTACTTTTATTTTATCAACACTTAAAGTGACTTTTTCTACTGGCAATCCATCTTTACTATAAGCAACTAAGTTAGCTTCGATTTCTGCACTACCATCACCTTTAGTTACATCAATTCCACTTAAATCAACTAGAGCTTGTACATTAGCAATCGAATTTAATGTTTCTGCTCCACCTGAGATAGTTACTGAACTTTGACTTAACGTTGGAGTTGAGAAGGTAAATCCTTCTTGTTTTGAAGCATCAGAATAAGTTAAAGTGATTGGGAAGTCTTGTACTGCTTTTTTCTGAATATCGATATTAAACTCACCAATGACACTACTAGCCTTAATTCCAGAAGGCACATCAAAACGCATATTTTTTGATGAAATGGTATATTGCCCTGGTTCATAACCTGTTAAATCGATAACAACGTGCATTCCACTAGCTTGATTTTTAGCAGCAATAATTTGATTCTCATTACCACTAATACTGATTGGCATTTTAGAAGGAATCCCTGTTACATAATATTGCTCACTATCATATTGTGTAGTAACGACAACATTATCTACAATTTGTGTTTGTTGAAATAAATCTCTCCACCATGGCGAACCTGATTGTGAAATTACTAAAAACGATAAGAATGCAATCAAGAATGATAACACCTTTAATATATTGTTATTTTGTAAGAGTTTACTAATTTTATCAACCATAATTAATCCTCCATTTTCTCTTTAATAAAGTTTAATAAGAAATCATTTTCTACACCATCAATTAATTGGCCATGATAAGCAATACTAATTTCTCCGCTCTCTTCACTAACTATTACTACAATCGCATCTGTCTCTCGCGACAACGTTAGTCCAGCGCGGTGACGAGTACCAAACTTTTGATCTATATTTAAATCAATAGCGATAGGAAAATAAGCACTCGCACACTCGATTTTTCCATCTTTAATAATAACAGCCCCATCATGAAGTGGTGAATTTTTCATAAAGATTGACTGAATTAAATATTTAGAAAAGTTTCCGTTAATACTAATAGCGTTCTTAGTATATTGACTTAAATTCATATCCATGCTAAAAGCAACTAATGCTCCAATTTTACGATCTGCTAAAAAACGCATCTCTTCTACAAAATCAACTAAATATCCATCTTCTTGTTTATTGTTAGAAGAAAATAATGAATTAAAAGAGCTAATCTTTTCAATACTAGAACGAATTTCACTTTGGAACAAAATTACGATAACAACAACACCCCAAGTATAAACTTGTGCTAATAAAAATGATAAAGTTTGTAAATGTAATAGGTGTGCGATAAAATAAATTGCAGCATAACCTAGCAACACTAATAAGATTAATACGTTCTTTTTACTTTTAGATAACAGCTTCGCAAATACATAAATAATAATACTTACAGAAAGGATATCTAAAAATGATGTAAACAGATTCCATAACACATCATTATTGGCCATTAGTCCTCACTTTTCTTATACTATATTATACCACAAAAGGTAAATCCTCTATTAATAAATATATAAAGAAACAAAATAAATGTTTTCGTTTGAAATGCAACACCTTGGAATTATTGATAAAATCACTAAAAAGGAGAAATTATGGGTGCTGCATTTTCACATTTCACAGAAAATGAACGTTTTACATTAGAGA
>ERZ1026780.1137-NODE-1137-length-18451-cov-15.404762_pt1 | contig 18451 bp, 18 predicted proteins | sample MGYA00380126_ERZ1026780 | MGnify/ENA primary metagenome ERZ1026780 (study PRJEB33269, sample SAMEA4719762) | human gut metagenome | biome: human-associated habitat; feature: organic feature; material: feces | place: Cameroon | collected 2013-10 ... | reverse complement strand
CATGAATTAGTAATTTAAGAAAGTCGACTTGTTCGTTGACTTTTTATGGGAGAAATATGAAATTCCTTGGACTATGGTTGACAGTGGCGGAATCAACCTGAATCTTGATTTGCATTTTGAACAAAACAAAATTCATTATAATTGCGATTTTAAGAGCGGTTTCAGTTCCAATGAAAAAGGTAACACAAACCGCCTTCTTCTTGTTGCAAGCATTTTTAAATCTCTTGGCCAGAATGAAAAGCAGATAATTTTTGTTAGACAGCAGGAAAAAGAAAACAATCATTATCTGCAAACTTTGAAAAATTCAAAACTTTGGGATATTTATTGTGCAGACGAATGTTACACTGCCATAAAAAATTTCACAGGATTCAGCATAAGAGAATGGCTTGATAAAAATACGGACTGGAAATGCGACATAAGCAACTCATTTAAAAAACATCTTGAAAAAAATGAGTTGCTAAAATACTTGACTTGGTAAAAGGAAAAAAATGCGCGATAGACTTTGCTCATATTATACAGACTCAAAAGAAATCACAACTTATATGGCTTCGATGTTAGATATAAAAGACAATGATATTGTGCTTGAACCATCGGCTGGAAGCGGACTTTTTATTGATGAGCTATTGACTGAAAACAAAAACATTCATATAGATGCGCTTGATATAGATAAAAAAGCAATTTCAATCTTAAAAGAAAAATATAAAAATGACAGCCGTGTGAATATCAGAGAAACTGACACATTATTCGATTCTGAACTGGATGCTTTTCAGGATGTGGCTTTATGGTTGAAAAACACAGATACATTATTTGATGAAAATCTAGATTTGTTTGAAAAAACAGGTGGACATTATTCAAAAATAATTGGGAATCCGCCTTACGGAGCATGGCAAGATTACGAAAAACGTGATTTGCTGAAGAAAAAATATCCGGGGCAGTATGTAAAGGAAACTTATTCCCTTTTTCTTTTGCGCTGTATATCAGTTTTGAAAGTCGGCGGAAAACTTTCATTTATTATTCCTGACACTTTTATGTTTTTGAACCTTCACCAAAAATTAAGAAATTTTCTTTTGTCAAAAACAAAAATTTCAGAAATCCTTATTTTTCCTTCAAATTTCTTTCCGGGAGTAAATTTTGGCTATTCAAATCTTTCCATAATTACTTTAGAACGTAGCAACGAGCTTTCATCTCTAAAAAATGAAATTTCAGTCTACAAGGGATTCAAAAATCCTGAGGAATTTTCTTTAATTCATAATAAACAGGCGGAATTGCCAAATTATATAGAAAAATACACTCTAAACCAGAGGGATATTTTCAATTCAGCAGGGCAAAGATTTATTCTTACAGAAAAGTCAGAAAGTTTTATTTTTAATTCTTCTAAAACTGTCGGAGATGTCGCTGATGTTGTAACTGGCTTCTATTCTGGCGATAACACAAGATTTATACGCGTAAAAGACAAATCAGTTAAAGGCTCAAAGAATTATGAAATTGTAAATCCGAATAAAATCATAATCAGCGATTCTATTTACGGCATTGAAACTTCAGATGAAGCGTATATTCCATACATAAAAAGTTCTTCAAAGACAAAGTACATAAAAGAAAATGATGAATGGTTTGTCCGTTGGGATAAAAATACTGTAGAGTATTACAACAGCAATAAAAAATCTCGTTTTCAGAATTCCTCGTTTTATTTTAAGAAAGGTATCGGGCTTCCAATGGTAAAATCAAGCCGCATAAATGCTTTTGTAATGGAAAATAGAGTTTTTGACCAGTCTATTGTAGGAATTTTTCCGAAAGATGAAAGCAAATTTTTGTATCTTCTAGGTTTCATGAACAGCGAAACCGCAAATAAAATTATCCATCTAATAAATCCAACTGCAAACAACTCTTCAAATTATATAAAACAGATTCCGTACAAAGAACCTGACAAAAAAACTTATGAAAAGATTTGTAATTTGGTTTCCGTTGCATTAAAATCTGCAAAAAACAATGAAATTGAAAAAAATCTTGCCGTTCAAAAAGAACTGGATTTTATTTTCAATATGATTTACGCCGCATAGAAGATATTAAAAACTATACTAGATAATTTTACGGAAAGACTTATTTTCTATCTTAAAAATTTACATTCCCCAGAACAATGCTATAACAGAATGAGCATTAGGGATACACAAACCTGCGGTTTCCCGCGAGATTTTGCTGACACAAAATCTCGGTATTTTACGTGTGCGCTCGCGCGCACGGCCTAAGCCTGCGGCTTAGGGATTTGCATACCTAACGGTATGCTGCGAGATTTTGCTGCGCAAAACTCGGTATTTTACGTGTGCGCTCACGCGCACGGCCTAAGCCTGCGGCTTAGGGATAGTAGCACCTGCGGAGCAGTTCCGGAACGAAGTGAAGGAATGAGCCGCGAAGACGGCGAAGTGCGACGGTGGCGGCGGAGTGAAACGAAGCCGACGCCGGAAGCTCCGGAAATATATTCTGTTCTGAGATGTCAAAATTCAATATGCCGCCCTATTTTACTTGACAATTTTCTGCAAAGGAAACGATAATGAATCAAGACGAACATAAAATTTTTATTGGAGCTATTATGAATTTATCAAAAAAATCAAAAGTCATGCTGTTTTTGCTTATGATTACAACATCCGCCTGTTTTGCCCAGAACTGGAAAAGTTTTGTAAAAGGAGTTGAAAGTAGAGTCGGTGAGAAAAACGCCCCTCAGACAAAAGAGCAAACAAAAACAAATAAAACAACAGAATCAACCGACACAAAAAAAATGACCGCAAAACTCTCAAATAATCCGCAAGTGCAAAAACGGGCCGCCTACCTTACAAAAGCCGAAATCGCGCTAAACTCAAAAGATTACACTGCCGCCACAGAAAACTATAACAAAGCAGTAAAAACAAAACTTCCGTCAAACGTTGACAAATCCGACGCAGACATACTAAAGACCTGGGCCGCCGAAATCTATGCAAGATTGCAGTACCAGAATATCAAAACTTTTACCAACAGATAACTTTTTTCAAAAAAAATCCCAGTTCACGGACTAAGCTAAAAACTGGGATTTTAATTCGGGCGTTCCCCTCGCTCCGCCTGCCAGCCGGCAACCGGGCTCGGGTCGGGCTATTCGCACTTCGCCGTCTTCGCGGCTCATTCCTTCACTTCGTTTCGGAACTGCTCCGCAGGTGCTACTATCCCTAACGTTTTTTCAAAAAATATATGTTTTTCTTATAAAAAGCACTTTCGTTTGCCGCCAATCAAATTTTTTATTCGTGGCGGCTGCAAAACTATTCCGCCTTTACTGCAAAAAATTTCAATTTTTGCACATATAGGCGATCGTTTGTGTATGGGTCTAAGATAGCAAAACTTTCATCGAATACGCTTGCACCAGGTTTTTCTGGTATAGCAACTGGTCGCCAGAAACGCTCATAAGGGCGATAATTAAGCTGGGTTGAAACACCGCAATTACGAGTATTGTTGTCTCCCGGATAGGCCATTCCGCTAGTATCTGACGGACCGCTCTGATACCAGCCGATATTCGGCGCGTCAAGGCTGTTGTTTGCTATGACCAATGCCTGCTCAATTGTCAATGTTTCTTCCGGCAGGAATTTTGTTCTGCTTGAGCCTTCAACAAGTCCAAGAGCGTCCATAAACGCCGCCGCTTCTTTTGCCCAGTCTGCAATGCTTGCGTTGTCAGAATACCGGGTCAGTTTTGACTCATAAGGCGTGTAGCGGACATTTTTATTCTTTTTTGCGTACATTAAAGCCTGATAAAAGAAAGTTGCAAGCTGCTGACGGTCAACCGCGCCGTCGGGGTTGAATTTGCCTTCCGAAGCTCCGCCGTAGATTCCAGCTCCTGCCGCCTTTAGCGCATATTTGCTTTTTGTGTCGGAATATGTCTTTGCCTTTGCAGACGAAACAGATTTTCCCGAAAGTTTTTCTGCAAGAGCTACCGCAATTGCGCTGGCCTGCAATCGTGTAAGAGGCTTTGTAAAGTCATCGCCTAGAACAGACTCGTCCACCAAGCCGTTTCGTGCAGCCCAGTAAACTCCGTCCTGAGCATTTTCGCTTATCTTTGCAGCAACTTTCTTGGATTTAGGAACAGCAAAAGAGAACGTATTAATATTGTTTTTTGTTGTAACATTCAATGAAAACTCATAGCTTTGACCACCTTTTTTCCAGCTGTTTTTCTTCTGTTCCATATACATATTGTACGCTTCTTTCATTCCCGGAACATCTTTGTTGCCAGTGCTATAGAGGAAAAATTTGTATGTTAGACCAAGGTCATCGTCGCGGGTGTTAATGCCGCACCATCTGCATGAAAGGCAGTAGACTTCTTCCCCCTGCTTGTTTGTGCCGATATAGTTTTTGTCAGAAATGTCAAATCTTGCAAAATCGTGGACAGGAGATTTTGCTCCACCGTCTGAAAAAGTATGCTTAGGATTATACTCGCACTTTCCGCACCATTTGCAAGAATAATACCACTCGTTTGGCTGCTGGCATGTCATGTGCTGCTTCATGCGGCTTGCGGTGTAGGCTTTTCCAGTGTATTCGTGGCCGGGACACCATTCCCTTGCGGCGGAGTCTCCTTTTTTGAACGCCTCGTACACATCGCCGGAATAGACTTTTACAAAATAAACCGGCGACAAAGGCTTTGAACTGTAGCTTAAAAGACCGTTCGGCAGCTCACCTTCGTCTGAAACATAAATAGTGCAGAAGCCGTTAAACATACCGCCACTGCCATCAAAGTACAAGGCAGCTCCTAAATCTGCAAACACCTCCTGCAAATCATTGATGTATTCCCAGGAATCAACTTGCGGACTAAGCCACACTTCCCTGATATTTTGAAGCGGAGACTGTCCATATAGATAACTGGCAGTTGCTGTTGGATAATCCACAAGCAGCCTAGTAACATTCAGCGACTCATCTGATCTTAACAGAGGCTCATAATAGTGATCGCCAAGCAATGTTTCTTCCTTGATTGGAGTCAAAATCATATCGCGCTCGTTCAGCTTCCACCATAAAGAATCTGCTTGTTTCTCTGTGTAGATTTGCTTTTTTATGCGCTCTCTATACGCTTTATTTATACCTTCAGCAATATCTATTGCTGAAACAACGCTTACGAAAAAGCCTGCAATCAGTATAAAAAACACAGCAATTTTCAAAGTTTTTTTCATAGAAATCTCCCATAAATACAAATTGGCTGTCTGTAATCTTCAAAACACGTCATTCCGAATTTATTTCGGAATCTGCAAATTCTATAAATCAAAAGATGATGAACAACGTTCAGCATGACGACAATTTTTAGACAGTTATTTTTTTATAGATTTTTGAAGCTCTTTAACTTTAGAAAGCTCAATTCCAGTTCCAGCCGCAACTGCTTCAGGCGGAACACCGCTTGAAAGAAGCTCTTTTGCCATATACAGCATTGTTTCTTCCGCTTCTATTTTAGAGCGCGCTTCTCTTTCTTGAGTTTCCAGCTCATCTTTTTTGATTCTTGCTAATACTCTTTCTTCCTGCTTTTTTACCTGCTTTTTATGCGCCTCTGTAACTGTGCTAGTGTCCGTACGCACTACACGGAAACCAAGAGATGCGTACAGTCCTGGATTTCCATACGGATCTTGGTCCCGACGTTTATAACGGGGGTCAACATCCAAGAAACGATCAACAGTAGTACCAGACCCAGACCTATCATCCCAAGCACCGCCACGCACAGCCACACCATGCGTCAGAAACACATTAACATCTATATCATCTCCAACAGGGTCTATTATTACAGTTCTTCCGCGAATGGTATCGTAGTGCCTATTCCAGCACCATTCCTCCACGTTTCCGCTCATGTCGTAAAGTCCAAAAGCGTTAGGCTTCTTCTTTTTTACTTCGTGGGTTTTTCGGCGGCTGTTTAGGGCATACCATACATAATCGCCCATATTTTTCTCGTTTTCCTGCCATTTATCCAAATTTCCCCAATCTTTAGCTCCGCTATACCAAACGTAGTCTACATAATTTTCTCCTGCTCTTGCGGCATATTCCCACTCAGCTTCAGTTGGCAGGCGGTATCCGTTTGCTGTAAAGTCGCAAACAACATAGTCATCACTCAATGACTGCCTGTTCCGCCATTTGCCGGGGTCTGTGCTGCCATTGATTTTATAGCACGGCGCAAGCCCCTCTTTTACAGAACGCCTGTTGCAGTATTCAATCGCGTCAAACCAGCTTACATCTTCTACAGGGCGGTTTTCCTGAATTTCGCCTTTTTCAGGATTAGCTTTGAATTTGCTCGGGTTTGTCCCCATTATGTCTTTGTATTCCTTTTGCGTCACCTCGTGGTCACATATAAAGAAAGCCCTTGTAAGAGAAACAGTAATCTGATTTTCAACCCTGTCAATCATTTGAAATGAGCCTGCCGGAATTCTCACAAAGTCAGAAGCACCGCTCTGCGCATACACATTGTCTGCAAGCGCAAGCACCATAACCGCAAACACGGCAAAAAGTTTTGAAATTTTCATTGTTCGTTTCATAGAATATTATTTTACCACCTAAAAACAAAATGCACAAAAAAAAATTGCAGTCTTAGGGATAGTAGCACCTGCGGAGCAGTTCCGAAACGAAGTGAAGGAATGAGCCGCGAAGACGGCGAAGTGCGAATAGCCCGGCCTGCCGCAAGGCAGGAAAGCTCCTGAAAAAAAAATTACCTGTGCTTTTTTTCTGAAAATAGTTTCATCGCAAAATGCGAAAGCACAATCATTCCGGCGGTCATTCCCAAATATTCTGACACGCAGACAAAAAGGTTCGGCGCGGAAAGTTTCCATGCGTTCTGCCAGAAAAGATAAACGTAGAGCTGGCTATGAACTATACAGAAGATTCCGAGCGCGAAAATTAAAATCCACAGAATTTGAAGGATTGCAAAACACGCGGAATTTCTGCCGTCCGCTTTTTTCCCATTCGCCGCCGTTTCAAGTTTTTTCAACTTTGAATGAAGATGAAGCCCCAAATGAAAACCCATCACCAGAAATCCCCAGGAGCATGAAAAAGTGTGCAGCGGTCGGCTCCAGGAAGTCATACTAAACGTAAAAACCGCTCCGCTCATCATAACCGAGCTGAACGCCATCAAAATCATCAGAGCGAACAAAAGCCACGCAGTCGCGCTCAGCAAAATCCGCACGGAATTATATTTTCCGCGGTTCAAGGAACGGTAAAAGCCGCCGTTCAAAATGTGATGCAAAATAAACAGCGCAAAAAGAGCCGCACCGAAAATTCCATGCGCCGAAAGATTGCGCACAACCTCGTGGCTCATCAGAAAAATAAAGTCCGCGAACATAAGAATGTCGGTGATGATTTTAAGAAGTTTTCGCATTTTCATATTCAAAATAGCTCACAGCCCGCTTGATTTAAGCCATCCGTCGATTCTTGCATTCAGGTCGCGGCCGCCGGAATAGAAGAATTCAAACGGAAGCCCCAGGTAGCTTTTTGGCAAGCGCTTTGAAAGGTCGCTCACGCTGTCGCCGTACATTGTTCCGCCGTGGCTTGAAAATGAAACCACGGTTTTGCCTGAAAAATCGCAGCTTTCAAGGAATGTGCAGACCGGCATTGGAAGAGTCGCCCACCAGGTCGGGTAGCCGAGCAGAACAACATCGTATTCCGCTATTTTTGTGGCAGAGATTTTTGTCTTTAGAGGAGGCCGCGTTCCGCTCATCAAGTCGCGCTGGCTTACATCGTAGATTCCGCCACGGTACGGATTCTGCATTTCAAGTTCCACAAGGTCAACTTTTTCATCGCCGAATTTTTGTTTCAGGCTTTTTGAAATATATTCAGCCGCGCTTTCGGTGTTTCCAGAATAAGAAAAATACGCGACCAGCACGCAAGGATTTTTTGGAATAGAGATTGAAGCGACTTTCTCATCATATTTTGTCTCAAAAACGCCGTTTTGAATGACAGGATTTTTTCCGTTTCCGTCCGCCGAAATCGCATTTCGTTTTCCGGTGTTCCGCGCGATTCTGAATCCAAGATTTCTGTCTTTAGTGAGCGGATTTGAAGCCGAACGGTATGCGCTCCGCAAATGCTTTCCAAAATCATTGAAGCCACCGCCACGGTTCACACGGTAAACGCCAACTGACGCACCAAGCGGATTCAAGACAGATTTTCCGCCAGAACGTCCAGCAACGCCCGAAGCAGAAACAGAATCGCCATACTCGCCGTAATAGTCAAAAACCCACTCGCTCACATTTCCGTGCATATTGTAAAGCCCGAACGCATTCGGAGAGAGAGAGTCCACCGCAACCGTTTTTCCGCGGTTCAAGCCCGGCTGAACATTCGGATTTGTGCGCCGAACATAATTTTCTTCTATTAGATAAGGATAGCTTCCCTCATAGTTCGCGTCTTTCGGATTGTTCCAGTTTCCCGTGCTGAAAATCGTTTTTGTTCCGGCACGGCAGGCGTATTCCCATTCAGCCTCGCTCAAAAGCCGATAACCGTCCGCCATCAAGTCAACAGAAACATCGAGAAACTTCGCGTTTTTTCCGCCGATTCTGTAAACCGCAGCCAGACCCTCCGCCAAAGATTTCTTGTTGCAGTATTCAAGTGCGTCGTAAAAAGAAACATTCTCAACAGGAAGATTCGCGCCCTTGTTATAGCTTGGATTTTCTCCCATCAGTTTTTCATAATCCGACTGCCGAACCTCGAACGCGTCGCAATAAAAATCGTCCACCGCAACCGAATGTTGAGGCTCGTCCGCATCGCGCATCCGTTCAGACGCAGGACTTCCCATCAAAAAAGTCCCGCCTTTGATTAAAATCATTTTAGATTCCGAAAAAACTGAGCCGCACAAAAGGCAAGCGGCAGCCAATGTAAAAAGAATTTTTTTCATTGCAATCTTCTCCAATTCCTACTTCACTTCCACGAGCCGGTAGTTTCTTGTGCCGCCACCGAGTTTTTCAAACTGCTCGACCATTCCAACGCGGTGGGCGGCTTTCCATTCGGCTTTTGCGGTGCTGTCAACATCGGCTTTTTCAATCACAAAGTCCAAAGTGCATTGCTCAAGGGCCACGATGTCGTTCGAGGCGATAATTCCGATTTCTCCGAGATTTTTCGCGCCACGGCAGTTGTCGTTCGGCTCGATGTCGTCAAGAACGTTGATGAACGCCCAATTTTTCTTGTAGTCAAGCGCGACTTTTGCAGCATCTGCAAAGCTTTTTTCAAGAACGTCCGCCGGCATGCTATGGTAGTGATTTTCATCCGTGCCGCCTAGCATGCGAAAGATTCATCTCCGAAGTACGCCTGTTGCCTGACAAGCCGTTTCCGTCAAACATCGTGCCACCAGTTGTCCTGACAAGCTCACGCAAAAGCTCCGGCAGAAGCAAAGGCAATCAACATAAAAAACGGCAGAAATTGTTTTTTCATTTTGTGTTTCCTTTCAAAAAAATTAGAGTAAGAATTTTTCAGCAGACTCCAGTTCAAAACAACATTAAAAATCAGATATTGCCAATATTTTGTTTTTATAACTTGATATGCAAATTTTGAATAACTAAAACCTACTCCGTCCAGACCTGCTTTGCCAGATTGAAGACCGACCACGCCTTCGGCCAGCCGGCATAGAACGAAACGTGAGTTACAACCGCGGCAATCTCGTTTTTGGTGACGCCGTTTTTCTTTGCGTTTTCAAGGTGATATTTAAGCGAGCTGTCCGTAATTCCCTGCGCCATAAGGGCAACCACCGTGATAATGCATCGGGTTTTGAGGTCGATGTCATGATTGTTCCAGTTTTCGCCAAAAAGAATATCGTCATTGAAGCGCGCAAAGTCCGGCGCAAACTCGCCAAGAGCCGCACGCCCAGCCGTCTGAACAATTTTCTGCGGATTCTGATTTTCTGAATTTTCATTTTGTGGCATAATTTTCCCCCTCAAAATATTTGTTTAAACTTTCTAAAAAAAGAGATTCCCATGTTATTTGCCTGGAAATGACACACAGTCAGTTTATTTCAAAATGCTGTCAATATATTTTTTCACTTCCGCACCGGATGCGCTTCCTCTGAATTCCCGGCCGCCTTTCAAGACTGCGCCTTTTGCGTGCTTTGCCAAATCCGAGCCGCTTCGTCCAAGTCCGCTTCCGCCGCTTGTGCAGAGCGCCACAAGATTTTTGCCATTCAAGTCGTTCTGTTCAACGAATGTGTAGACGATTTTTGGAGCGAGCCCCCACCAGATTGGATACGCGATAATCACGTTGTCGTAGCCACTCAGGTCAATTGAGTTTGCGATTGCAGGACGGCTTTTTTCGTCGTTGTTTTCTTTTACGCAGCGAGAATTATTGTCTCGCCAGTTCAAGTCCGCACTAGAATATTTTTGCGCCGGAACAATTTCGTGCAAGTCCGCGCCCAAAGCCGAAGCCGCTGTTTTTGCGAGCCGCTCCGTAGTCCCTGTCGCGCTGAAATAGCAGACAACCATCTTTTTTGCGTTTTGTGTTCCCTGTGAACTCTGCGCATTTGCTCCAAACATAAGAATTCCTCCTGCCAAAAGTGAAATTAAAAGTTTTTTCATGTTTCCTCCAAATTTTTCGGGCGTTTTTTTTCCCCCTCAATGTGTTAGATTCCGCTCCTGTTGGCTGTATCTCTTTCCCAGCTGTTTGCCGGATGATTTCCGGTTTTTATTTTTCCGATTCCACGCTAACAATGCCTGAAAGATTTTTTATATTCTCCGCGCCGCTGACCGCTTTTCCAAGAATAAAAAGTCCAGGATACCCGCTGAATTTTCCGTAAAAAAGAACGATATTTCCCCACGGCGAAAAATATGCCAGCGTTCCCGAATCGCCTGAGCCTTCAATTCCGTTTTTCAGCGGAATTTTTTCTTTCGGATAAAAGATTTTTTCGTTTGTGCTGTAGTTTTCAATCTGAACTTTTATCGGAAGCTGACTGTAAAGCGATTTGCTCTGCCCGCTTGCGTTCAGTTCATAAACGATTTTATTTTTTCCGTCCGAAACACTGATTTTCATATTTTCTCCATTTACGGCATTTTCCGCAAAAGCACAGGAACTCGCCGCCAAAGCCGCAATGATAAAAAATGAAAGCAAAAGTTTTTTCACAAGCCGCGCCTCCAAATTTCTGTTTCCCAGTTTTTTATTTCCCAAGAATTCCTTTCACGTCCGCAAGAATCTGTTCTATAGACATTCCAAGCTCCTTTAAAAGCCCGGCCGGATTGTAGCGGTCATAGAATTTCTTTTCAAGGCCGTAATTCTTCACTTTCATATTTGAAGTTCCGTAGAACGAGGCGATTTTTTCGCCGAATCCGCCGCTTGTGATTCCGTCCTCAAGCGTAATCACAAGCCCATGGTCTTTTTTAAGCTCTTCCAGAAGTTTTTTGTCAACGCCGCTTGCAAAACGCGGATTTATCAAAGTCGGCTCAAAGCCAAGCCCGCTTTTTATAGCCGCCGCAAGAGCCTCGCCTTTCTGGTAAAAATCGCCGAGCGCGACAACTGCGACTTTCTCGCCCTTCTTTTCAACTTTGTAAGTGTCAAGCGCGTCAAAAGTTTTTTCGTCAGCGCAAGATTCTCGATGAGCAACTTCATTTCCCGGAATCAGAATCAGAACCGGATGGGATTTCTGTCCGACTGACCAGTTCAGCATATTCAGATATTCTTCCGCGCAGGTCGGAGCAAGAACCACAAGATTCGGAATATTCGTGAATACCGCAAGCCCGAAAATTCCCAAATGCGTAACGTCGGTAAGTCCGTCAAACGAAGTGTAGTTCATCAGCATTGTAACCGGCAGATTGTTTATGCAGACATCCTGCGAAATCTGGTCGTAAGCGCGCTGCAGGAAAGTCATATTTGTAACCAGAAGCGGATTTCCGCCGTTTTTCGCAATTCCTGCGCAGACCGCAACTGCCGCCTCCTCCGCGATTCCAACGTCAAGATACTGCGGGCCGAGCTTTACACGAAGCTCAGGCACAAGTCCGACCGAGGCCGGCATTGCAGGAGTCACGACAACAAATTTCCTGTCCTTTGCGGCACGCTCCATAATCCAGTTCGGAGTAATCGCGCCGTAGCTTTCGCCGTTTCCAAAATTCACAGCCGGCTTTCCGGTCGCGCGGTCAAACGGAAGAGTCCAGTGCCAGGCCTCCTTGTTTTTCTCAGCAGGGGCATAGCCTTTTCCCTTCAAAGTGTGGATATGAAGCACAACCGGGTGGTCAATGTCCTTCACCTTTTCAAAAAGCGAAATCATCGAGCCGATGTCGTTTCCGTTTTCCTCATAAATATAGTCAAGTCCGAACGCGCGGAACATATTGTCGGAAGATTTTCCGTTTGTCTCACGCAATTCTTTCAGATTCTTGTAGATTCCGCCGTGATTTTCCGCAATCGCAATCTCGTTGTCGTTCACAACAATGATGAAATTCGAATTCAGCTCGGAACCGGCAACGCTCAAAGCCTCAAGAGCCTCTCCGCCAGAAAGCGAGCCGTCGCCAATCACCGCGATGATATTTTCCTTTCCGCCAAGAACATCGCGCCCTTTCGCAAGACCTGCCGCCAGCGCAACCGAAGTGGAAGTGTGTCCGACATTGAAAAAATCGTGCCCGCTTTCGTCAGGATTCGTGTAGCCCGAATCTTCCGCAAAATGCGCGTCGTCCAGATATCCGGCTTTTCGCCCGGTCAAAAGCTTGTGCGCGTAACTCTGGTGCGAAACGTCAAAAACAAACTTGTCAACAGGCGAGTTAAAAACGTAGTGAAGCGCGATTGTCGCCTCAACCATTCCAAAGTTCGGTCCAAAATGTCCGCCGATTTTCGTAAGCCGGTTGAACAAAGCCTCGCGCATTTCTCCTGCAAGAGCCGTCATCTCCGGCAAAGAAAGTTTTTTCAAGTCAGCCGGTGAATTGATTTTTTCCAAGTACATAATTTCTCCATTTTTTGGGCGCTACCGCTGCGTTCGTTTCGCAAGCTCAACTGCCGCAACGGTCGGGCTATCCGCACTTCGCAAACTGCTCATCCGTCCGCTTCGCTACCGGACTGCTTCGCAGGTGCTACTATCCCTAGCGCACATAATAGTACATTTTATTTATTTTTAAGAAACATTCCGTTACTTAAACAGAATTTACAAACATTTTAGTTACTTGTCAATACTAAAAATTAAAATAAACAACGTTTTATCACTTATTCTTGAAAGAAAAATTGTTTTATTCTATTATATTTGCATGGCAGATTATATCCGCGCGCGAAGCTACGACCAGAAAGAAGAGCGTCTGAACCAGATAAAAAAAGCAACCGAAGAACTCTTTGAAAACTTTCCTTATACAGAAATCACTCTTTCTACGATTGCAGAAAAACTAGGCTGGTCCCGCGCAAATTTATATAAGTATGTAACAACAAAAGAAGAAATCATCCTTGAAATTGCCTCCGACAAAATGACCGCATACTTCAATTCGCTTCTTTCTGCTTTTCCGCAAAAAAATAATTTCAGCCTTGAAGTAATTGCAGAAGTCTGGGCAGGGCTTGTAAACGCGCACCAGGATTATATGCGATACGTTTCGTATTTAAATCCGATTATTGAAACAAATGTAACAGTCGAACGACTCGCCTCTTTCAAAAAAAAATATTATAACTTTGCATATTTATTCCGCGACAGGCTCTCGCAAATGCTTAATATTTCCGCTGAAAAATCCTATAAAATTCAGTTGGATGTGCTTTTTTTTGCATCTTCAAATGCGGTCTGCTGCTATAAGAATCCGCTAGTCAAAGCCGCCCTTGATCAAATCGGCATTATTCCGCCTAAAATGGACTTTTACGAAGACATGAAAACTTTTATCTTGATGCGGCTAAGCTGGGAAAAATAATTTTTCTTTCTGGACGGAGCTTTATGGAATATATAAGAATTACAAAAGAAAACATTGACTTGGAGCACATCTGCTGCGCCATGTCTGGAAAACAGAGCCTTGCTAAAAAGGAATGGATGAAAAACCGCTTTGAAGACGGGCTTGTTTTTTACCGGAGCAAGGAGCGCGGCAAGTGTTTTATTGAATATATTCCTGCTGAAAATGCATGGATTCCGATTGAGGCTGGCGGTTACATTTACATCAACTGCCTGTGGATTGCCGGCGCTATGAAAGGACACGGTTATTCTGACGATTTGATTTCGGAATGCATTCGGGACGCAAAGGAAACAGAAAAAAAAGGAATCTGCATACTTTCGTCGGAAGGAAGAAAAAAAGAGTTTCTGTCGGATTCAAAATATCTTGAACACAAGGGATTTTCTGTCGCAGATACTTCCGAGCCGGGAATTACACTTATGTACCTGCCGTTCGACAAGAATGCCGAACCTCCGAGATTCAAAGAATGTGCAAGACACCCAAAAACTGACGAAAACGGCTTTGTTCTTTACTACACAGACCAATGTCCGTTCACATATTACTGGGTTCCAAAAGTTCAGGAAGCGGCGAAAGAAAACAACATTCCCCTTAAAGTAATCCACATAACAGATAAGTCATCCGCCCGGAACGCCCCTTCCCCGGTTACAACCTACGCCCTTTTCCACAACGGAAAATTCATAACGCACGCAATCCAGTCCGACAAAAAGTTTTTGAAACTTGCGGGGGAAACAGGAGAAATAAAATCTTTTCCGGTGTTTTAGAAAGCCGCCCTGGAATATAAAGCAAATTTATCCATCAGTCCGAAGAATAATGGGAAAGAGCGCGCACACCACATTATCCAGCGTCATATAAAGCATTGCAGTCAATTTTGATTTGTTACCTGCAAGCCTTTTTCTATTTTTCTACATTCGATACTGTGAATTTGATTGCTTTATTGGGACAGACTGTCTTGCAGTCGCCGCAGCGTATACAGTCCATGCTGTTGGGATTCCGCCATACGGGAATGTCTAATTTGCAGATTTTCTGGCATGAGGCACACTCTGTGCATTTTTCAGTGTCGATTTTAAAGCGATAAAATGAAATCTTGTTGAAGATTCCGTAAACCGCGCCGAGCGGACAAACATAGCGGCAGAATGGACGGCATATTATAATAGAAGAAAACAGCGTAATTAATAGGATTAAAACTTTCCAGCGGAAGATAAAGCCCGCGGCATCCCGCATTCCTTTATCTAACAGCACAAGCGGAACGCCTCCCTCTAGTGTTCCCACCGGGCAAATCCACTTACAGAACCAGGGCTCGCCCAAACCTGTAATATCAATAACGAACATAGGAAGCAGGATTACAAAAATTCCCAGAAATACAAAACGCAGCCAGCGCAGACCTTTTTCGCCCGGAAGACGACGGATTTTTTTGACGAATGGAATCTTAAAAAGCAAATCCTGAACAAGACCAAAGGGGCATAAAAAACCGCAGACAAATCGTCCAAGAATAATTCCGAATATTACAAGTAAGCCCACAACATACATTGAGATGCGGTATTCGCGGGCATTGAGCGTTGCCTGTAGAGAGCCAATCGGACAGGCTCCCAGCGCACCCGGACAGGAATAGCAGTTCATCCCCGGAAGGCAGACAGCTTTCGAGCCGCCCTCAAAAATTTTTCCATGGGAGAAACCCTTGATGTAGCCGTTTGAAATGGCTGCAAAACATGCCTGAAATATTAGACGAATGCGGGAATGTTTTTTCAGTTTTGAACTGCCTGCCATAGAAAAATTCCTCTTCTATCCTATTCCGATACATTCCAGGCAGATTCTGCTGGCTTTATTGAAAACAGTCTCTGCCTCTCCCCGGAAAACACCTGCTATCACAAGGCCAATTCCAAGGCAGAGAGAGATGATTGCTATGATTTTACGGACTTTTTCATCCAATTTCATTTTTCCAGAATTCCATCGATAATCTTCTGCCAGTCTTTCTGGCTGCGTGAACCAAGATACGCATTTCCAACCTGATTTCCGTTTGAATCTACAAAAATTGTTGTCGGAACAGCCTGCACACCTCGCAGAAGACCGGAGAACATCTCGATATTCGGAATAACATGGGTATAGTCTGCGCCAGTATTTTTGATGATTTTCTCGCCTGTTGTCTTTACCCGTTCACTGACCTGACCCTTGTTATCAAGAATATCTATTACAATTCCTATAACTTCAATTCCCTTTGCCTTATTCTCTTCGTTTATGCGGGCAAGATCAGGCATTTCCCGGATGCAGGGGCCGCAAAAAGTACCCCAGATGTTTACCATCGTAAGCTTATTCTTTGCAAAAATTTCGCTTGTTACGGGATTTCCCTTAAAGTCTGTGGCAGTAAATGAAATTTTGTCACCCGCTTTTTGTGCAAATAAAAGTGTTGAAAGAGTCAAAAGCGCGATTACAGTAAAGAGTTTTTTCATATAAATTCTCCTGTGAAGGCGAGCCTCTCAAATCTCGCAAGGCTGGGATTATAATACAAAGAAGGGAAAATACAGTCAATAAAGGAAATAGTATATGGCATTGGAGGCGGAAAACCTTGTTTTTATCCTCTTAAAATTGACAAAAATATGTGCGTTTTTTATTTGAATTCTAACCTTTTAAACCCATAAATACCTTTGAAAAATGACAAGATATAGTGCAAAATACATTTGAATTCTGACCTTTTCGTTATATAATATGAATCAAAGGATTAAGAATATGCTCAAACGAAATATCTGGCAGGAACTTGTAGAATGGAAAAACCGTAAACACCATCCTCTTGTGATTCGCGGTTTAAGACAGATTGGAAAGACTTTTATTGCAAAGGAATTCGGAAAACAGTTTTATGAAAATGTAGTTTATCTGGATTTGCGTGCAAATACTGCTGTTCATAAGGCTTTTGACGGCGATTTTGATGTGAATCAGATGATTCTTTCCATCACTGCTGTAGAGCATACTGTCCATTTTATTCCAGACAAGACTCTGCTGATTTTAGACGAGATTCAGGATTGTCCGAATGCCCGAAGTTCCCTTAAGTATTGGGCAATTGATGGCCGCTTTGATGTAATTTGCACAGGAAGTTTTCTTGGCGTAAAAGGTTTCAGAAAACCCTATGTTCGTGGTGTTTCGGTCGGTTATGAAGAACAGATTACAATGTATCCCCTTACTTTCGGAGAATTTTTGATTAATACAGGAATAGATGAAAAAGTTCTTCAGTATGTAAAAAAATCCATTGAACAAAAAACCGTCATAGAACAGACCATACATCAGAGTATGCGGCAGCTTTATCTTCAATATCTGATTGTTGGCGGCATGCCGGAAGTTGTTAATACTTTTTTTGACACTCATGATTTAAATGCAGTCCGTGCAATTCAGACTCAAATACTTAATTCAATTAAAGATGACTTCGGACGCTATAAAGATGAAAATAGAGTTGATAAGATAAATGAAGTTCTTAAACTACGTGCAGAAGCTTGTCTTAATTCTCTGCCGGCTCAGCTTTCAAAAGAATATAAAAAATTCAAGTATAGTCTTGTTGAGGCAAAAGGACATTCTCTAGATAAAGCGGATGGTCTTCAATACCTTGAAGATGTAGGTCTAGTTGTCCGCTCATATAATACTAAATCCCTTGCCTACCCTCTGGAAGCAGAAAAAATTCCAACTGAATTCAAGGTATTTTATATTGACACTGGTCTCTTAATATCTCAGCTTGGAGTTGATGTTCCAGCCAAAATACTTGACGGAGATTTAGGTCCGTACAAAGGTGCGGTCGCAGAAAACATGGTTGCCTCTGCATTTTCTAAAGCCGGAAAGAATTTGTATTATTTCCATGATTCAACGGGTTCGCCAGAACTGGATTTTCTTTTTGAAAAAGACGGCGATACAGTAATTATTGAATGCAAGGCATCGAATAACCGCGCAACAAGCATGAAGTTCGTTCTTGCAAATCCAAAAAGATTTGGAGTGCATCCTGCCGTTAAAATTGCTGATACAAATGTCGGCACAACAAATGATTTTGATACACTTCCATTATACTCACTTGGATTTATTCAGCAGGAAAAGAAAGCCAACATTGTCAAAATGGTTGACGTAACAAATCTTAAGGTGCCGGAATAAATTGGAGAATGACTTGTAGAAGTTGTTTTTAGTTATTTTTTCAAATAATGTTTTCCGTCTTTCATATTTCCGATTTTATCACGCCGCAAAAAATCGGAAACAATATGAATGAATTATTTAGTAGTTTTAGAAACCATGCTTAAGTTCATTTTCTACTTTGTTTTTTTTTACTTTTTTGTTCAGCCAATTGTTGTTCTAAATCTGCAATCTTCTTGTCTTTTTCTGCAATTTCCTTATCTTTTTCTGCAATTTCCTTATCTTTCTTTGTCATCCACTGCTTATGAGCAGGAGATGGTATTGACTTTGAAAGTTGTTCCTTTTGGGCAGCAATTTTATTATTCCTTCTTGTGTCCCAAGCTTTTTCAGCGGGAGTTTTATCAACTGTTTCCACAGAAGATGTTCTGCTTATAGTTTCTATTTTTTTTGTAGACATTTTCTTTCCTATGATTAGTGTCAATTACAACACTAAGTTTTTGGGCTCTCCAGCCCTCTAA
>ERZ1026780.1136-NODE-1136-length-18458-cov-5.367983_pt1 | contig 18458 bp, 17 predicted proteins | sample MGYA00380126_ERZ1026780 | MGnify/ENA primary metagenome ERZ1026780 (study PRJEB33269, sample SAMEA4719762) | human gut metagenome | biome: human-associated habitat; feature: organic feature; material: feces | place: Cameroon | collected 2013-10 ... | reverse complement strand
GGCAGCGTCAGATGTGTATAAGAGACAGTTGCAATAGTTATTGTGTTGATGCTTATTACCAATATATATACAACAACTCATTCATTCTTCTGGCAATAAGGTGGTAAAATGAAAAAATATTTTATATGGCATATTATAATTCGACAAATAGCGGCGAAAGACGAAATGCAGTTTTATCTTCTGTTAATAAAATGAATTATATATGCGAAGCTCTTGAGAATAACGGTTATAACACAGAAATCGTTTCTGCGTCAGGAGCAACAGAGAAAAAGTTTTGTAAATCAAAAAAAGTTAAACTTACAGACAAAACTACACTCAAACTTTTTTCATCTTTACCAAGATTAAACAGAATAGTTTCGGTTATAGACAGAGTGGTCTTGAAAACAAAGCTGTTTTTGTATATGATTAAGAATACAAACAAAGACAGCATAGTTATGGTTTACCATTCACTCGGATATATGTCCCTCGTGAAAAGACTTAAAAAGCTAAAAGGTTTTAAGTTGATTATCGAAGCGGAAGAAATTTACGGTGATGTTATCGGAGACGAAAAAACATCACAAAAAGAATACGATTTTTTCAAAATAGCCGACGCTTTTATTTTCCCGACAGAGTTTTTATCCGAAAAAGTAAATACAGAAAAAAAGCCCGAAGTCATTATTTACGGTACATATCATATTGAAAAAGAATTGCCGAAACTTTTTTCAGACGGTAAAATTCACTGTGTTTATGCAGGAACTCTTGACCCGAGAAAAGGCGGGGCAGCAGTAGAAGCAGCCCTCTTTCTTAACGGCGATTATCATATCCATATTTTAGGTTTTGGTAATGAAAAAGAAAAAGCGGAAATGCTTAATATTATAGACGATATTTCAAAAAAAACCGAAGCGAAAATAACCTATGACGGATTGCTTCCCGGAGATGAATTTACGTCATTTATTCAAAGCTGAGATATAGGCTTTAGCACTCAAAGCCCTGACGCTGCGTTTAATTCAACGTCATTCCCGTCTAAAATATTGACTTATATGGTAAACGGTTTAAGAGTTGTAAGTATCCGAATTCCTGCCGTAGAAAAATCCGCTGTCGGAAAATTTATGTATTATTACGATAAACAAACTCCGGAAGACATAGCAAAAGCTATAAAGTCCATTGATTTTTCAGAGGAATATGACAGCAGAAAAGCAATCGGTATGCTTGATAAAGATTTTATTTGTGATTTAAAGAAAATGCTATCATTTATGTAACACAGGCTAAAGTAAAAAAGTATCGCTAAAATAATTTTTCTGTGGGAAGTGATAATTTTTGAATAGAAAAATCGGAGTAATTTACTCCTATGCGCTGATGATTGTCGAGGTCGTTTCAGCAATGCTCTTTACACCTTTTTTGATAAGGATGTTAGGGCAATCGCAATATGCGGTTTATCAATTAACTTCGCAGATTTCGGCATATCTTATGCTTCTTGATTTGGGCGTAGGCAATGCGGTAATTCGTTATATGGCTAAATTCAGAGCCGATAATGATAAAAATAAACAAGAAGAGTTTTTGGGAATAGCAACTGTTTTTTATTTGATAATTGCAGTAATTACAGTGATAATAGGCATTGTGCTTGTTGTAATTTTTCCGAGTGCTTTCGCAAAAGGATTGACATTAGAAGAAATTGAACTTTCACAGAAAATGTTGAGCGTTACAATGCTCACTTGCGCTGTTACTCTCGGCACATCAAGCTTTGCCACAACTCTTATGGCTTATGAACGCTTTTCGTTTTCAAAGGGTATGGCTATAATTTTTTCCGTACTAAAAGTCGGCGTTTCGTTCATAGCTTTGCTTATGGGCGTAAAGGCTCTCGGCGTTGTAATAATTTATTTTGTGCTTACTCTTTTAACAAGAATAGCATATGTATTCTATGTTCTTTTCAAATTAAAAATAAAACCCAAAATCAAACATCCGGATGTTTCATTTATAAAGGAAACTGTTACATATTCGGCATTTGTTTTTTTGCAGATGATAGCAACGCAGATAAATTCAATGACAGATACCATTTTACTCGGTATTTTAGCAAAAAATGCATCGGCAATTATTGCGATTTACGGAGTCGGTTCGCAGATAATTCAGTATTTTAAAACAATCGGCGGTCATTTCAACGGAGTGCGTATGGTTGAAAACGGTGCAAAAGTTAAGGAACTTCAAAATGAAATGGTTCGTATCGGCAGAATAATACTTATGATGCTTGGTATGATTTTTGTTGTGTTTATCGCTTTCGGTAAACATTTTATGATATTGTGGGCGGGAGATGCTTATGAGCAATCATACTATGTTGCGGTTGCAATTATGCTGCCTACTATGTTTACGCTTGTTCAGACAATAGGCTCTCAAATTCTTTGGGCGATGAACAGACACAAGGGGCAGGCTATAATACAGATTATTTCCGCATTGATAAACATTGTCTTAACAGCCGTTTTGATAAGCTGGAAACCTCTTGAGGGTGCGGTTATAGGTTCTGTGATTGCATTGACTGTGGGCGATGTATTGTGTATGAATGTAATGTTTAAGAAAGAAATCGGAATAAAGCTCGGCGAGTATTATTATGGACTGCTTAAAGGTGTATTGCCGTCATTGTTGATTTGCTTTGTCGGCGGAAAATTGTTCTCACTTATTGGTCTTGAAAAATACGGCTGGCTTGGATTTGTTGTAAATTGCGTGGTTATGATTGTAATTTACGGTATATGTATGTTGGTGTTCGGTATGAATAAATCTGAAAAGGCTTTAGCCTTTGGATTGTTAAATAAATTATTGAGAAAAACAAATCTTGTAAAAGATAAAGGAGTATAAACGTTAATGTCAGTATTCAACGGAAAAACCCTTATGATTACGGGCGGAACAGGCTCATTCGGCAATGCGGTGCTCAACAGATTTTTTCAGACCGACATCGGCGAAATCCGCATTTTTTCAAGAGATGAAAAAAAGCAGGACGATATGCGCCATGAGTTCCAGGCGAAAATGCCCGAGGTCAGCGATAAAATCAAATTTTTTATAGGTGATGTCAGAGACTTGGCGTCCGTTAAAAACGCAATACACGGTGTAGACTATATCTTCCACGCGGCGGCCTTAAAGCAGGTTCCCTCGTGTGAGTTTTTCCCGATTGAGGCGGTTAAGACCAATGTCCTCGGCACAGATAACGTGCTTACGGCAGCTATCGACGAGGGCGTTAAAACCGTAATCTGCCTGTCAACCGACAAGGCGGCATATCCCGTAAACGCAATGGGAACGTCAAAGGCTATGATGGAAAAGGTGATAGTCGCAAAATCAAGAACCGTAAGCCCCGACAAGACTAAGATTTGCTGCACCCGTTACGGAAACGTTATGTGCTCGCGCGGCTCGGTAATTCCGCTTTGGATAGAACAGATTAAAGAGGGCAAACCGATAACCGTTACAGAGCCGAATATGACACGATTTATTATGTCTCTCGACGAGGCGGTTGACCTCGTTCTCTTTGCATTTCAAAACGGAGTGTCGGGCGATATTCTTGTTCAGAAAGCACCGGCTTGCACAATCGGTGTGCTTGCCGAGGCGGTAAAAGAGCTTTTCTGCCCCGACACCGATATAAAGGTTATAGGTATTCGTCACGGCGAAAAAATGTATGAGACTCTGCTCACCAACGAAGAATGCGCCCATGCCGAAGATATGGGAGAGTTCTACCGCGTACCCTGCGATAAGCGTTCGCTCAATTACGATAAATATTTTAAGACGGGCGACATAAAGCGCAATCCCTTAACCGAATTTAACTCAAACAATACGGAGCTTTTAAATGTGGAGCAGGTAAAGGAAAAGCTTTTATCGCTCGCTTATATCAGAGACGAATTAGCCGAATTCAAGAAGTGATTTTGTATTTCGAAAGGCAGCTTTTTATGAAAATACTTGTTACGGGCTCAGCCGGATTTGTAGGTAAAAACCTTGTCGAGGCACTTAAAAATCTTCGCGATAACAAAGACCGTACCCGTCCGTCGCTCTCGATTGACGAAATATTTGAATATGATGTCGATACGGATAAGGCTCTGCTCTCCGATTTTTGCAGGGAGTGCGATTTTGTTTTCAATCTCGCGGGAGTAAACAGACCGAAGGACGACGGCGAGTTTATGAAGGGAAATTTCGGCTTCGCCTCGGAGCTTTTGAAAACTCTTGAAAAGCACGGTAACCGTTGTCCCGTTATGCTCTCAAGCTCCATACAGGCGACGCTTGTCGGCAGATATGCAAATTCCGTTTACGGAGAGTCAAAGCTGCGCGGAGAGGAGCTGTTTTTTGACTATGCCGCAAAAACCGGCGCAAAGGTGTTTGTTTACCGCTTCCCGAATCTTTTCGGAAAATGGTGCAGACCGAATTACAACAGTGCCGTTGCAACCTTTTGCAGCAACATCGCAAACGACTTGCCCATAAGAGTTGATAATGAAAAAACGGAGCTTGAGCTTTTATACATAGACGACCTTGTGAGCGAAATGCTCGATTTGCTCGAGGGGAAAGAGCACCGCTGCGAATTTTCGGGTGCGGACGCTGTTCCGAAAAGCGACGGCAGATATTGTGCCGTTCCCGTGACATATCGCGTTACGCTCGGCGAAATCGTGTCTTTGCTTCACAAATTCGATGACCAGCGAAAGACTCTTATTATGCCGGAAATTCCGAACGGCAGCTTTGCCAAAAAGCTATACAGCACGTATCTTTCATATCTTCCGAAAGAAAAAACCGCGTTTGAGTTTAAAACAAATTCGGACGCGCGCGGCAGCTTTACAGAGCTTTTAAAAACGAAAAACTGCGGTCAGTTCAGCGTTAATGTGTCGCTGCCGGGCATAACCAAGGGCGAGCATTGGCATAACAGCAAGTGGGAGCAGTTCATAGTCGTTTCGGGAAAAGGGCTTATACGCGAACGCAAAATAGGCACCGACAGCGTTATGGAGTTTTATGTTTCCGGCGATAAGCCCGAATGTGTGCAGATGCTTCCCGGCTACACTCACAGCATAGTTAATTTAAGCGATACACAGCCGCTTGTCACTTTGATGTGGGCAAACGAAATGTTTGATGCAGAGCACCCCGATACATTCGGAGAAAAGGTTTAATACTGTCACACACGGCGGAGGTAATATATATGAAAACCGATTACAGCGATATCAAATTTAAGAATAACGGGAAGTTAAAGCTCCTTATTATTGTCGGCACGCGTCCCGAAATAATAAGACTTGCCGCCGTTATCGATAAGTGCAGAGAGTATTTTGACTGTATTCTCGCACACACGGGTCAAAACTATGATTATAACCTTAACGGCGTGTTCTTTAAGGACTTGGAGCTGTCTGACCCCGAGGTGTATATGGACGCAGTCGGAGCCGACCTCGGCGAGACAGTCGGAAATATCATAAGCTGCTCATATAAGCTGATGCGTGATATTCAACCCGACGCACTTTTGATTCTCGGGGACACAAATTCCTGTCTCTCCGCAATATCGGCAAAGAGACTTCATATACCGATATTCCATATGGAGGCGGGTAACCGCTGCAAGGACGAGTGTTTGCCGGAGGAGACAAACCGCCGTATAGTAGATATTATTTCGGACGTGAATATGGCTTATTCAGAGCACGCAAGAAGGTATCTCGCCGAATGCGGGCTTCCGAAGGAACGCACATACGTCACCGGCTCCCCCATGGCGGAGGTGCTTCATAAAAACCTTGAAAAAATAGAGAACAGCGACATTTTAACAAAGCTCGGACTCGAAAAGAAAAAGTATATTCTTCTGTCGGCTCACCGCGAGGAGAACATCGACACCGAAAAAAATTTCAATAGCCTGTTTTCCGCAATTAACGGCCTTGCGGAAAAATACGATATGCCGATACTCTATTCGTGTCATCCGCGTTCAAAAAAACGTCTCGAGGAGAGCGGCTTTAAGCTTGACGAGAGAGTTATTCGTCACGAGCCGCTCGGATTTCACGATTACAATAATCTTCAGATGAACGCATTTGCCGTGGTTTCCGACAGCGGAACGCTGCCCGAGGAGAGCAGCTTCTTTACTTCAGTCGGAAAGAGCTTCCCTGCGGTTTGCATCAGAACCTCCACAGAACGTCCCGAGGCTCTCGATAAGGGGTGCTTCGTGCTTGCCGGGATTGATGAAAAGTCCTTGCTGCAAGCGGTTGATACTGCGGTTGAGCTTGACAAAAACGGCTTTTGCGGAATCCCCGTGCCCGATTATACCGATGAAAATGTTTCGACTAAGGTTGTCAAAATAATTCAGTCGTATACGGGTGTAGTCGATAAAATGGTTTGGAGAAAGCTTTGACATATCAAATCGTCGGCTAAAATACGCTTTACAATGCAAATTTTGTTTGATATAATAGCCTTAGATTGAAAATAACTATTGGATGTGATTTGCCGTGAAGTGCCCTTACTGCGGATACGAGGAGAGCAAGGTAATAGACTCAAGACCTACCGACGAGGGCGAGAGAATTCGCCGCCGCCGCGAGTGCATCAAGTGCGGTAAGCGTTTTACTACATATGAGGTCATTGAAAGCGTGCCGATACTCGTTGTAAAAAAAGATAAGTCTCGCGAGGTGTTTGACCGCAATAAGCTTTTGGGCGGTATGATGCGTGCCTGCGAAAAGCGTCAGGTCTCGATGGATACCCTGGAGCGTGCCGTTGACGATATTGAGGCAAATCTTCAAAACTCTCTTGACCGTGAGGTTTCGTCAATGCACATAGGCGAGCTTGCCATGCAGAAGCTTAAGGACATAGACGAGGTTGCCTATGTCAGGTTCGCTTCGGTTTACAGGCAGTTTAAAGATATAAACGCTTTTATGGACGAGCTGTCGCAACTCCTCAGAAAAAGATAAGATTTGTATTCGGCAGAGACCTTGTATATAAGGCCTCTGCTTTGTTGTTCTGTTGACAATCTCAGCCGAAATAATATATTATATAATCAGATGATAAAAATTCGCAGAAAAGAAGGAATTGTCTTGAGAAAAGCTTTGAGTATGGTTTTTGCAATAGTCTTGACCGTGCCGTTTTTGTCACTCTTATCGGGGGCAATGACAGAAAAAACGCTTTACGCGGATATGCCCGTAGAGTGGGCTGTCAGCTATGACCCGAGAACGGACGCTTCCGATTTGGTACCGGAAAGCGACAATAAAGCATTGCCGTTCTTTTCGGACGGAGCGGATACTCCGTATACCTTTTATACATTTTTGAATTCAAACCAACGAGCGGTTTATAACACGGTCAAAGAAAAGCCGTTTGAAAGCTCGATTGATGTAGCCTTGCCGTCGCCGCTTACCTGGGACGGCACAAGCACAAGTGTGCCGAGCAACATAAAATCAGCCCTGTCAGATGCGGTCACGGGCGGATTATCGGCACTTTGCGACGATTACCCGATGATTTTTTGGATAAACGGGTACAGCATAAGCTACGGATATTCCTATTATCAAACAAGCAGCGGTTATCACTTCACGATTTCATCGGTTACGGTGAAGCCGCGAATAAACACAAACGCCTATGCCGATATGAACAAGGTGAAGCAGGATTACAATGATATGGCGGCTGTTGTTGCCGATGTCGAAATCAAGGGTACGACGCGCTACGAAAAGGTGAAGTTCATACACGATTTTATCTGCAAACGAGTCGAGTATGATGAAAAATTTGAAATACCTACCGCACATGAGCCGACGAGCGTATTTTTGACACCGTACAAGACCGTGTGTGAGGGTTACAGCGAGTCGTTTAAAATTCTCTGCGACAAAGCCGGAATACCGTGCGTAATAGCTGTGGGCAATTCGAACGGCGGAGGTCACGCTTGGAATTACGTAAAAATGGAGGACGGCAAGTGGTACGGCGTAGACTGCACCTTTGACGATCAGGGCGATATTTTGTACGATTATTTCCTCGTGGGAACAGCCAGCGGAAACAGGTATTTCGGCGCGAGCGGAACCTTCGGCAGCAGCCATACCGAGACGGGAAAACGTTACGGCGGCAGCTTTACGCTGACATATCCTGCCGTATCGGAAAATGCCTATTCGCCTATTGTTCCGGAAATCAATTCCGGCGCAGCTGTGAACGAAAAGTCAAAGCTTTTGTATATCACAAACGGCACGAGCGTAAATTCGGCGGTTTATATGCAGAGCGGTTACAGCTTCGCTTCCGGCGGCAATAAAACAGGCTCGATATTTACTGTCAGCAATACTTCTGCGGGCACAAGCACGAGTTATACCGTTATTATGCGCGGCGACGTTGTGCCGAGCGGATACGTGGACGGCAGCGACCTTGACGCCGTGGTTAAGCATTCCGTTGAGGATAAAAAGCTCGGAGACGGTTCAAGCGAATATTTGGCTGCCGACGTAAACGGCGACGGAGTTGTAGATTTATTTGACGCCGCTGAGATAGACTTGATAAAAGCAGGCAAAGCTTCATAAGCTGTAATTTTTGATAATAAAAGCGACACCGCAAAAAAACACATAAGACCGGGGCTCTTAAAGGCTGATAACCTCAAGGAGCCCCGTTTTTCTTTTATAAACACTTGACAAGTCCCGCTTTTGGGACTAATATTATATTTGTAAGCGAACAAATGTTCTATAAATCAACACCCGAAATTTGTTTTTCGGGTGTTGATTTGATTTTACGGACAACGGTTTCGGGCGACGTACCGATAATGCCGTCAGTCCGAAAGGAGAGTTATGGACGAAAAAATACTTGCGGAATTAAGCCTTGACGAGTACATCTATCTCACGGAAAATCTTGAGGTTATAGAGCACGGCGGAGACAAAAACGCGGCTGCGTATATTTTGGCTCGTAAAAACTCCGTTATCAAGAGGATAGTCGGGCTTGTTCTCCGAAACGAGCTGACACAAGAGGAACGGGATTTCCTGCTGGCGCGGCATATTTCGGGACTTAATAAATCCGAGATTGCGCGAAAAAACGGCGCATCACGCAATTATGTTGACAGAGTGCTTTTGAGTGCCGAAAAAAAGCTCTATGCCTATCTTAAATATCCCGTGATGATGCGATTTTCGCTTATCTGTCCGCCGGAAAGCATATTTGATGAAATAAAGGAGTATTTATGACGAAAACCATTTCTATCTATATTTTTTTAGAGGACGAGCCGTCCGTTGAGTGCATAACGGCAGGAAACAGCGCCGAGCACAACGCGACTACGCTGAAATTTATTCTCGAGAGCACCTTTACCGACGAGTTTAAATATTATCTTGATTTTGTGCTGCCGAACGGGAAAATTTTGCGCACGGATTATCTTCCGCTGAATAAGGAAGATGAAAATTCGGTGTCGTTTGATGTGCCCGCGTCAGTCACAAAATACGGTACGGCAGAATGCTGCCTGAATGCCGTCAAAATTGACGAGAACGGCATTACCACAGAGGTTATGAAGCCGAAAAACGTAATACTTTATTTTAATACGCTTGCCGATGCCGACGGTGCGCTGCTCTCGGATTATGATTTCTCCGTGAATACAATGCTCGAAAACATAAAGAACGGTGTGTTCAAGGGTGAGAAAGGCGACAAGGGCGACAGCGGTAAGGACGGCAGCAACTATATTCTGACAGAGGATGATAAGAAAGAGATTGCCGCTCTGATAAACAAGAGCGCATACGGTCTTCCGTATACTCGCCGTGCCTCGGGAGAAAGCACGCTGACTCTTACGGATTCTCTTGCGATGCCGTTTAACGGCTTTACGGTATACGGCAAAACCTCGGTTACGGGCTCCTACGGCGGCACGGCGGAGCCTGCTTCTTCCGTAAAAATAAGCGGTGTGTCCTCCGTAAAAATCGGAATAAACGGCGCGGAGCAAACGGTGAATACGGGAAGCGAGCTTTTTTCTGCCGGTGGTTACGCGGACAAAGCCGACGTCATAAGCGGAATCTTAACGAGAAAGATCGGCAAATATGCTCTTACGGGAACCGCCCAGGCGGTACTTGCAAAATCATATATAAGCGGCAGCGTAACTTTAAACAGGATATATACTCTGCCCCCCGTCGGTGCAAAAATGGTTCGCGGAACCTGCCTTCCCGGATACTGCACGCATTTTGAGGTGTTTACGGATAATATCACAAGCGTCGAAGAGCTCGGAGCGCGCATTTCGGCGGGTAAAAATTATATCGGCGTAATATTCGGTTACAGCAACGATGTAATATATTTCCTGACTACTCTTTCCGTAGACAGGCTCAAATCGTATCTTCAGTCGCAATACGCCGCAGGAACGCCCGTTACGGTATATTATCCGTTGGCATCGGAATCGGAGGAGAATATTACAGCGGCGGCGCTGAATTCGGAGTTTCCGACCACCGAGATTACGGTTTCTGAGCCGGGCGGTAAATTCGACATATGCTATTGTGCCGATATATCCGAGGCGGTAAAGCGCCTTGAAGAAAAGTAAAGAACGAAAGGAACATTATATGGAAGCTAAATATAGGGGAATAGACGTATCAAAGTGGCAGGGCGATATAAATTGGGAAAAGGTTCGTGCTTCGGGCATCGAATTTGCCATGCTGCGCGCAGGCTTCGGTAGGTGCCAAGGCCAAAACGACACCTCATTTGAAAGAAATTACCGCGAGGCAAGGAAAAACGGCATACTTGTAGGTGCATACCATTACAGCTACGCAAAAACCGTCGCGGACGCCGAAAAGGAGGCTGAGTATTTTCTCTCGCTTATATCGGGAAAAAGCTTTGAATTTCCCGTGGCATTCGATATTGAGGACAACTCGCAGAAAAATCTCTCGCGTGAGGAAATAAGCGATATTGTCGAGGCGTTTTGCGGCAGAGTAGAAAAAGCCGGATATTTTGTTTCGATTTATGCTAATCTGTGGTGGCTCAATAATAAAATCTCGGACAGAGTAAAGGAGCGTTATGATATCTGGCTCGCACAGTGGGCTGACGCACCCTCCTACGGCGGAAAATACGGTATGTGGCAGTATACGTCATCGGGCAAAACGGACGGCATAACAGGCAATACCGATATGGACTCAGCCTTTAAGGACTACCCGAATATTATGAGAGCCAACGGACTCAACGGCTTTTCAAAAGGGGCCGCAGAAAGCACCGATAACGTAAAAAACGGCACATTTTCACCGCGCAGATCCGTGGCACTTTGCAATACACCCTTGTTTTCGTCTGCGTATTCAAAAGCTCCGTCGGCGAGGAAATCGGGTACTTACTATATCTACGACGGTATTGAGATAAACGGCAGGTACCGCATAACCTCCTCTGCGAGCTTTGCTCTTAAAAAGCCGATAGGTAAAAATGTCACGGGATTTGTAAACGCCGATGATATAAGGTGAGGCACCGTTATGAGTGAAAACGAGCTTTTTGAGCATCGAATCAAAACACTTGAAAACGATGTTAAGATACTGTACGGAAAGGTAAATACCTTTGCGATAAATCAGGCGGAGGAAAATACAAAGCTTGATAACTTGCTCTTGTCCGTCGGAGAGCTGAAGGAGAGCATAAGCGAAATTAAACGCAGACCATCGGCGTTTTGGGATAAGCTCTTATTTGCGCTTATCGGTGCCGTCGGAACTGCGTTAGGCTATGCGCTTATCGGCTTTGTGAATTAAGGAGGAAATATGAATTTGATGTCATATATAGTCGAACGCGCGCTGATTTTAATCCCGGCATTAAACATTTTGGGACTGATTTTTAAATCTATTGAAAGAATACCCGATAAATTCATACCGCTTTTGTTGTTGATTTTCGGAATTTCCGGAAGCATAGCTCTGACGGGACTGTCTGCCGATTCCGTAATTCAGGGAGTGCTCGTTACGGGAGCTGCCGTTTACGGCAATCAGGTGGTAAAGCAGTTAAAAAAGGATAATTGATTTTAAAAGGGGCTGTAAAACCTGTGTTTTACAGCCCCTGTATTTATGTTGAGACGCGCCGTTATCCGAGCATTTCTTTGATAAGGCTGTCTGTCAGCCTGTCAAGAGCACCGAAGTCCATTTCGCTTATATAGCGGGTTTCAAGCTCATCGTGTATATCTTTTGCCTCTTTAAGTATGTCAACGCATTTCAGCAACAGCAGTTTAATGTTTTCTTTATAGAAGCACAGCTCGCTGTCATATTTGCTCAAAATATTTTTATCACAATACTTATCTGCGGAAATATGCTTTGCGCCCTTAATATTTACCGGGAATGCGTCGCAGGAGGTCACATAGGCAAGGCGTTTCTCGGGGATTAAAACGTGCGCGGTCTTTTCGGGGAAGAGTACATCTCGGCAAACGATGACGTCGTAACCGATAGAAGCCGAATAATCGGCAATGTCCGCAAGCAGCTTTTCGGTTATTCCCGATTCGTCGCGTATAACGGTTATGTCGTCGGCGAGATTTTTGACGGTGTTTGTAAATGTTATAAGCCCTTTCGGAGTAACACCAGAGAGGAAACGGTCTTCGATTCTTCCCTTTTTATCGGAAACAGGCTCAAATTGCAAAAGAATATCGCCCGTAAGCTCATGAAGCTTTTTATTTTTCAATGCCGTTTTATATATTTCCGACATATTTTGCTTTAATGCGGTTGCGGCGCAAAGAAGCGATGAAACCCTCTTGTGGCAAAAGCCGTTTTCGTTTGACAGGCGTATAATGTCCTTGCTTTTCTTTTTGAGATTTTTTCTGTTCCAAAGCGCGGCAACATTAACTATCTGTTCTGCGGCGCCGGCAAATACGGGCTCAACCACGTGCGGAGCGGTTCCGTCGCAAACAGAGCAATGCTTTTCGGGAATGAACACGCCGTCAAGCGAATCGGGGTCGGATGAGCACCAAAGCTTTTCATTGAAAAGACCGCGTTTTTCGCATTCTTCCGCCACTTTTTTCATAAGTCCGGATTTTCCTGTGCCGGGCCCGCCCTTTATTATAAAAGTGCTGTACGGCGTCGCGTGCTCGGTAAGGTCATAAAAAAGCGAGTAAAAGCCGGTGCCGGAATTTGTGCCGAGAAAAAAGGATATGTCGTTTTTCATTTTTTGCCCTCCTAATAATATATCCGTGTTATTATATGCGGCAAAACGAAAAATGATAAATAAAAAACAAGGATTGTAAAAAACAATCCTTGTTTTTGCAGTTTTATACGGCATTATCAAAGGCGGATTATAAATATTCGCGCCCCGTGAGAACTCTGTAAAGCGCAAAGTATTTAACCGATGAACGGCGTATGTGACTTCCGACCTCATAGTAAAAACCGTTGGACGTTGTGAAATACAGCTTTGTTTCGCCGCCCATTGACATTTTGACTATATCCGAGAGCATAAAGACCTTTTTGCCCTTGTTTTCATCGCTGAATTCGAGTCTGTCGGCATAAATGCTCATTGTGCAGTTATCCGAGAAAAGCTCCTTTGTCTCGTTTTCTTCAATGCAGTTCAGTATCTGCTTTTCATCAGAGGTTACGGGCTTTTCCGTGAACGAGTGCCACAGAGCGAGATTGTCCTTAACATAGCTTTTTTGCCATTTATCCCAGTCGAGGACATTGTCAAAGACAAGAGAGTCGCCCTCAAAAAATCCGTATTCGTTGATGCGCATTTTATAGCCGCATTCACACGAAAACTCATTGTCGTGCGAATGTGTTTTGCCCATGGCGTGACACTTGGGGCAAAGATAAAGAATCGTTTCGAGATCCTCTGCGAGCGCGCGTCCTTTATATTTGTGCGGTTCTTTTCTCTGCTGCTCGTATGCGTTTATGTATATGTCGCGTCTTATCGCTTCGTTGATTTCGTCTACGGACATCTTTTGAAGCTCCTCGGGCATATATTCGCGAACCACGCTGCCGCGCATTCTGCCTCGGCGCGAGTGCTTTGCCCATCTCGGGTCCTTGAAATAGCCGCCGACGGTACGGAACGTGATAAGACCTGCACCGCTGTCCTTGACAAGCTGACCGGTGCGCGGCGAAACAAAGCCCGTTTCGCCGTTTATTGAGCAGTACCCCTCGGCGTGTATACAAACGCTGACGCCGTTCCTTACGGATTCCGCCATCATTTCCATGGTCTTTTCGGAGTCGGCACCGCGCCTTTTCGGAATGGGATTAACGCAGAACTTTATGAATTTTCCCCAGGCACCCATTCTGAGAAGATGATCGCTCGTCACAAAGCGCAGATACGGTTTAAATGAGAGTGCTTCAAAAAACGGGTCGAACATTGTCGTATGATTTGAAATGAGGATAAAGCTCTTGTTCTTCGGCCTGTATACCTTGCTTCTGAAATTGAAGTAAAGCTTGATTATCCACCCGAGAAGAACCTTCGATGTAAAGTAGATGCCGTGGGCGCGCTTGATGTGAGATAACGCTTCGGGCGTTTCATTATTTGCTTTCGTTGTCATTTCCTTGCTGCTCTGCTTTTTGCTGCTCATATTTTGCTGCCTCCTCTTCTTCAAGCTTCCTGTACGCTACCTTGCCTACAAGAGTCTTGGGAAGCTCCGTGCGGAATTCTATTTCGCGCGGCATGGCGTATTTGGATATATTTTTGCGGCAATGCTCAAGTATTTCTTCTTTTATCTTTTCGTTCGGTTCAACGCCGGGACGAAGAACAACGAACGCTTTGACCTTATGCATTTTGTACGGGTCCGGAATACCTATGGCGCATGAGAGCAGTACGTCGGGATGAGCGTCAATGGTGTTTTCAACCTGTGATGGATATACGTTTATGCCGGAAACTATGATAAGACGTTTAAGTCTCTGCTTGAAGTAGATAAATCCGTCCTTATCCATGGTGCCGACGTCGCCCGTGTGGAGCCACACTCTGCCGTCTGCATGGGTACGCAGCGTTGCAGCGGTTTCGGCGGCATTGTTGAGATATCCCTTCATAACGGTGGGGCCGCTTATGCAGATTTCACCCTCTGTATCGGGCGGAAGCTCGCTGTCGTCCTTCGGATCGACTATCTGATAGTAAACGTCCGGATACGGTATTCCGATACTGCCCTCGCGGAAGAAGTCGCGCGGGGTAAGGCAGGAAGCCGTAACGCACTCCGTTGTGCCGTAGCCTTCTCTTATTTGCACCTTGGCGTTGTGCTCCTTTAGGAATGCGTCAACCTTCTTTTTAAGCTCAACCGAAAGAGAGTCGCCGCCGCAGAAAACACCCTGTAAGAATGAGAGGTCAACGCCTTCGAGCCCCTCTGTGCGAAGCAGCGCCTCGAAGAGCGTGGGAACGCCGGGGATAACCGTGGGTTTGTTTTTCTTTATCATCTTGGCGTATGTCTTAACGGTGAACTGCGGAACGAGTATGCATGTGCCTCCGTTGATAAGAGGCGTGTGAATGCCGACGCCGAGACCGAAGCCGTGGAAAAGGGGCATAACGGAGAGCATACGAAGTCCCTCCATGGTAAAGCCCGCCGCCGCGGCGACCTCCATACCGAGTGCGTTCATATTGAGATTTGTGAGGAGTATGCCCTTGCTTGTTCCGGTAGTGCCGCCGCTGAACAGTATAACCGCTGTTTTGTCGGCCGAGGGGAATTCGTCGGGCAGCGTTTCGTTTTTACCTGCCGCGATAAAGTCGTTCCAACGAATGACATTTTCGCTGTCGGGCAGCTCCGGCGGCTTTTTCTTCAATGTGAGCGGATACAAGATATTAAGAGGAAACTTTAATTCATCCTGTATTCTCGCTACGATTATTTTAACGGGTCTGCCGAGATCATTTACCGCCTGCTCAACCTTTTCGTAGAACATATCGAGAACGAGTATCGCCTTGCTGTCGGTGTGTTTAAGGTAAAACGTGATTTCGCCTGCCGCCGAGAGCGGATGTATCATAGCCGGAACGGCACCTATGCGGTTGAGCGCATAGAAGCTGTCAACGCCCTGCGGCGCATTGGGCATACAAATGGTTACGGTTTCTCCTTCTTTTATTCCGAGAGCTTTAAAAGCCTTTGCGGTTCTGTCGATTTTTTCTATGAATTTTTCATAGGTCGTTCCCTTACCCTGGAATTCATAGGCATTTACCTGCGAATGGGTCTTGCCTGCGTTTACAACGGCTTCATACATTGAAATTTGGGGGTATTCGAGAGTTTTCGGAATATCCCCGTAGAATTTCAGCCATGGTGAATTAGGTGTATTCATATTAAATCCTTTCCGTATTTTTATTATTTGGTGTTATATGCTGCGGAACTTTTTCGGCGTGGTTCCGTAGAAGCTTTTGAATGTGCGTATAAAATTATTTATATCCGAAAAGCCGGCCTTGCGGCAAATTTCGTTTATGCTGAGATTGGTAGTCGTCAAAAGCTTATTTGCGTTCACAAGCCTTACCGCCGTGAGATATTGCTTCGGACTGAAGCCCGAGAAGCTCTTAAACGAGTGACTCAGATACGGCAGTGACAAATAAGCGCTTTCGGCAAGCTTTTCGACTGTGATTTCTTCACCGTAGTGCGCGTCTATATACTCGCGTACTCTCTGCATCGATTTGTTTTGACGCTCTGTGTTTCCGAACGGTGACGGGTTAAGCTTATATATTTCAAGCATAAGCAGCTTTAAAAGCACCTCGCCTGTATTGCCGGAGACAATGTAGGGGCTTCGATACTCCTTTTCGAGCTGTGAGCACAGCTCCTCGGCAATGCTGCTTTCAGAAAAATCAAAAATGTGATATGAGCTTTTGAACTTCTTGGCGAAAAACGAAGAAATGCTCGAATTTCCGAGAATTTTTTTGACCTCCTCGCTTGCGAGAGAAAAGGAATAATATTCAAACGGCGCCTTCGTCACGGATAAGCTTTTACCGTCGGCAGAGGAAACTATAAGCATTTGACCGCCTGACAAAATAAAATCCGTATCTCCGCTTTTTATTACGGCTTCACCGCCTTTTGCATATATGAAATCAAACACGGACTCCGGCAAAAGCTGTGAGGGCGTTATGTCTTTTTTTTGCGAGGATGATAATACCTGCATGGTCAACCTCCTTTCAACAGATTAAAAAGCAAATTTTACATATTTTTGCCAAGACATAATATATCATATAAAATCACAAAATGCTACTGTTTTTTTAAAAAATTGCAAATTGGCGTAATTTGGTATGCAAAGCCGCTTAAACGATGATGCAAAAAGCTCTCTTCGGGAACCCGTTTTGCTTTCGTTTTTGCCTGCAGAGCGTAACTCGGCTTATTTTAAACATAAAAAATATGAAAAACGACGAAAACGCCCTTTTTCGTCGTTATAGTACCAAATCAGATTGACACTGCTTAGTTTTTGTTGTAAAATAAATGAAATTATAAGGGGCAGAATATACTTGCCCGGCATACGGTGCTTTTGTGCGCTGTCGCTTATAAACGTCATTTAAATTTTGTGGTATAGAGGTAGTTATGAAAAAAGAAGATAAGGATATAGAAATACACTTTGAAAACGGTCATGTGCCGCGAAGACAAAATCAAAGCAATAATATTTCGGATACCGCCGTGCGCGGTGTGCGCGGAAAGAAGAAATCCAAGGACGCTAAGGAACCCGGAAAGCTTAAGAGAAAATGGAAAAACCTGAAAAAATGGCAGCGCGTTGTAATAATAGTTGTTGCCGTCATTCTCTTGCTCGCTATTGTCTCCTGCGCCCTTGTTTTCGGTATATGGGGCGGTTTTAAAAAGAACGTAGACAAAAACAACCTCGGCGTGTCGGATGATATAGCAAACAAATACGGAAAGACCGATATTGTAAACATAGCGCTTTTCGGCGTTGATACAAGAGACAAGGACTCTTTCTCGGGACGCTCCGACTCTATAATGATAGTGAGCATAGATAAGGCAAATAACGACGTTAAGCTGATTTCCGTTCTCCGCGACAGCTATGTTGCGATAGACGGTCACGGCAATCAGAAAATAACTCATGCCTATGCTTACGGCGGAGCGGAGCTTGCCATTAAAACGCTTAACCAGAATTTCAATATGAATATTACCGATTATGCCACGATAAACTTCTATAAGCTTGCCGAGGCAATAGATATTCTCGGCGGTATAGATATTGACATAACCGAGGACGAGCGTCTTGAGCTTAACAATATCGGTGACGACGATAATCCGAATTTCCAATATGTCGAAAAATCGGGTATGGTGCACCTGACGGGTGAGCAGGCATCCGTGTATTCGCGTATCAGAAAGCGCGATTCGGATAACGCCCGTGTAGACAGGCAGAAAAAGGTTATTGAGTGCCTTATCGACAAGGCGAGAAACATCAGCCCCACAAAGTATGCCGATTTGGTAAAGGCGGGTATGGCTCTTTGCGAAACGTCGATGTCTGTTTCCGAGGTTCTCTCTTTCGCTCCGATGCTTTCAAATGATATAACCATTGAGACTATGGTTGTTCCCGGCGATGAGGATAACGCAGTAGGCGGTATTTACGACGGCGCATGGGTATGGAGATACGATCTTGCGGCGGCAGCCGACAGAATGCACCTGTTCATTTACGGCGAAGTTCCGGAAACAACTGCGTCGTCAAAGAAAAAGCAGGAGTCGCAGACAACAACAAAGAGCTCAAAATCCTCTTCGTCCACAACAAAGA
>ERZ1026780.1135-NODE-1135-length-18459-cov-4.542871_pt1 | contig 18459 bp, 6 predicted proteins | sample MGYA00380126_ERZ1026780 | MGnify/ENA primary metagenome ERZ1026780 (study PRJEB33269, sample SAMEA4719762) | human gut metagenome | biome: human-associated habitat; feature: organic feature; material: feces | place: Cameroon | collected 2013-10 ... | reverse complement strand
CTGCTGTTCAGCACGGTGATCGTGGGCATCAGCCTGATCTGGCGCAGCACCACCAACCAGTTCCCCGCGGGGGAGAGCCTCTCTCCCGGCAGCGCCGGGCCGGAAGCAGGGAGCGATCTGCCCGCGGAGGATCCCGGCCCCTCTCAGGCGGAGGTCCGCCAGAGCCAGAGCCTTCTGGAGGAGAGCCGCGGCATCTATGTGACCGATGTTTCCGGCGCGGTGAAGAAGGCCCGGGCCTTTGTGGCCGCCGTCCGGGCCGAGGATTATTCCACCCGGGAGGGCCGCAGCGGCAGCGGCATCGTCCTTTCGGAAAACGGCTATGTGCTCACCGGGCGCTGCTTTCTGGAGGGCTGCGACAGCATCACCGTCACCCTGGACGGGGGCGAGACCTATGCGGCCTTTATCGTGGGCAGCGACGAATGCAGCGGCCTTGCCGTTTTGAAGATCGGCGCCCACGGCCTGACTGCCCTGAAGCCGGCGGATCTCAGCGCCGTGGAGCCGGGACAGGCTGCCATCGCCATGGGCGGCGGCACGGAGGATGGCCGGGGCAGCGTGACCTTCGGCGTTGTTTCCGGCATCAACCGGAGCCTGACCGTGGGCACCACGCTGATGGACCTGATCCAGACCGACGCCGCCATCCACAGCGGAAACGCCGGCGGCCCCCTGCTGGACCAGCGGGGCGAGGTTTTGGGCGTCAATGCAGACTGGATCTCCGTCTATGGGATGGAGGGGCAGGGCTTTGCCATCTGCATCGACGAGGCCCGGGCCATCGCCGCTTCCCTGATCCAGAACGGACAGGTGGCGGGGCGGCCCTGCCTTGGCATCCTGGGGACGGACACGGCCCCCGCCGCCCAGGGGATGAATCTGCCCCGGGGCATTCTGGTCTCCGCCGTGGAGGCCGGTAGCGGCGCAGCCCTTGCAGGGCTGAAGGAGGGGGATGTGATTACAGAGCTGGGCGACCGGCCCATCACCTCTCTGGAGGAGGGCTATCTTGCCCGGGAGCAGTATCGGGCGGGGGATTGGCTCAAGGTGACCTACAGCCGCGCCGGCGCGCTGAAGACGGTGGAGCTGCGGCTGGGGGACCAGCTGGAAGCAGGAGAAGGCAATTTCTGACCTGATTATAATTTGCCGAAACTCGATAAAAGGCTTTGTTTTCAAGCCTTTTTACTTCAAAGCGACATCTAAAAACGGACGGTGCCGAAGGCACCGCCCGTTTTTTCGTATCCTGATCCACAAGAAAACGAATCAAATCAAGATGGCTTACTCGGCCAAGGCCCTCCACAGAAAGGTCACGAGCTGCGCTCTTGTGCAGTCATCGTCAGAGCCGAACGATCCGCTGCCAATGCCGTTGCTGATGCCGTTTTCTGCCGCCCACATGACCGCGCTTGCATAGTAAGCATCGGCTGCCACATCGCTGAAGGTGGTGCTGCCGCTGTCCGCAGGGCTGCCGTTCGCGCGATAGAGGAGAGTCACCGCCTGCGCACGAGTGCAGGCGGCGTCGGGACGGAAGAGGTTGCTGCCCGTGCCGACGGTGATGCCGTTTTCAACAGCCCAGGCGACCGCCTCGGCATAGTAGCTGTCTGCAGAAATGTCGGTGAAGCCACCCGCTCGCGCTCCACCCGGAGAACCGGCGGCACGCCAGAGGAAGGTGACGAGCTGTGCGCGGGTGCAGGGCAGATCGGGAGCGAAGAGATCGCCGCCGACGCCATGAACGATGCTTTTTTCCATCGCCCATCGGACGGCCTCGCAGTAATAGGCGTCTGCCGGTACATCGCCTGCGGGGGAGAGCGCTTCGCCGCCAGCTTCCGTGCCGCTTTGCTGCGCTGCCACAATACCCCATCCGCTGTCCGCGTCGAAGCCAGCCACGCCAATGTCCTGCGCCGATGAATAAAGCCGCTCGCACACTGCGTCCGCGCTCAGTTCCGGCTCCGATGCCCAAATCGCGGCGCAAAGTCCGCTGACATAGGCGCAGGAGAAGGAGGTGCCGCTGCGCAGCTGCGGTTTGGCGCTGTTGCGATTGGTAATGGTCGGCAGGTCAACGCCCTGTGCCAGCACATCAACGCCGTGCCGCTGAGAAAAGTCGGCGGAAGCTGTGCCGTCCGCCGCGCCCACGCCGATCACACCATCGTAGGCTGCGGGATAATACACACGCTCCGGTGCGGTGCGGTTGTCGTTTCCCACCGCGGAGACGACGATCGCACCCTGCGCGAGCGCGTAGTCCACTGCCGAGCGCAGCTCGCTTTCGTCCTGCGTCATGCCCATGCTGATGTTGATGATGCGGCAGTGGTAGCGATCAACTGCCGCGCGGATCGCCTGCGCCACCACTTGTCCGTCTCCCCGTGCGTTGACACCTGATGGATAGGCGTCATAGCATACCAAGGGAACAATGACCGCCTGTGGACAAAGCGCAGGCAGACCAAGCGATTCTGAGCCGAGCACGATGCCGGCGGTCGCCGTGCCGTGGCCGATCCGGTCATCCGTATCGCACTCAGGGAAAACAAAATTCTCTCCTGCCTCCACCTGCGCGGCGTTCAGATGCTTGAGGGAAATGCCGCTGTCTAAAAACGCGATGCGGATCGGCTCCGATTCTGCCGCGTATGCCGGAAGAGGGGAGAGCCACAGGGCAAGGCAGAGCAGCGCTGCAAGCAGCGGTTTGCTGTTTTTCATAGTTCATACCGTTCTTTCGCCGCGCCGGAGGGATATATCCCTCCGGCGTGGCTGTTTTTTATCTATTCCCGAAAGAAGAGAGAATGGCGAGGATCACGCGCCGGAGCACCGCGCTGTTTTCTGCGCGTGTCGCGTTGGCCTTGGGAGCAAACAGGCCGTTTGGTCTGCCGTTGATGAGTCCGTGTATCTGGCAGAAGCGTACGCTTTCCGCAGCCCAGTCTGCGATCTGTGCGTTGTCGCTAAACTGCTTGGCGGCGGCTGCTGCCTGGAGCTCATAGCCTGCCCATTGCAGATAGCGCGACAGCATTACGCACATCTGCTCGCGCGTTACAAGGTCGTTCGTGCCGAAGAACCCGTTGCCATAGCCGTTGATGATGCCTGTGCTCTGCCCCCAGAGAATGGCATTCGTGTACCACTGGCCGGCCGCAACATCGTAGAAGCTATTCGTGCCGCTCACGGCAGGCATACCCGCAATGCGGTAGAGCACGGTAGCGAACATGGCGCGCGTCATGGGCGCGTCGGGGGCAAAGCGTCCGTCGCCGACGCCCTTAAAGAGCTCACGCATCGCGCAGAAGGCGATGCTCTCTGCGGCCCAATGGTTGGCTGTATCACTGAATGCGATCGGGTTGGAGATGAAACGATAGGTTCCGCTTTGGGGGGCAAGGAAGGTGACATAGCCGTCGATGAGCGCAGAAATCGGTACAAGGGCGAGCGTTCCGCTGTCATCCGTGTAGCAGGGGAGGTACTGCTCCTCGCTCTTGCCCGCGGGCAGCTTTACGCGGACGAGCTCTCCGGCCTTTGCCGAAACGCTTTCACTGCTTATGTCGGAGCCGCTGGAGCCGCTGGAGCCGCCGGAGCTGCTCACAGGGGCAAAGCTTGCCAGTGCCGTGACATTGCCCGCCTGCGGCATGGTGAAGGTAATGGTGGCTGCCGTCAGATCGGCAACACTTGCGCCGGTGACAGTCCAGCCGGTAAAACGGTAGCCGCTGTCCGGTACGGCAGTCAGCGTGACAGTTTCGCCGCCGTTATACTCACCGCCGCCGGTGACAGAGCCGCCGATGGTGGCGGAGACCGCTACGATGTGGTTTGACAGTGCGCCGAAGCACAGGGACGCGGTGCGGTAGGCGCCGTTGGCCACGGCCAGCTTACCGGTGATGATGCCCTGACTGCCCAAGGCAGCGGTCAGTGTCCCGTCGGAGAGAGAGGCTGTGCCCTCAACCGTTGTGAGGTCCCAGCTTACATTGTAGCCGGTGAGGTTGAATTTGGTGCCGTTGGAGGTGACACCCACCAGCGCCAGCGGAACATTTTGCAGTCCTGCCGCGGGGACGGGGAGGTTGCCGCTGCTGTAGGCTTGGCCGTTCACCATGACCTCCAGCGAGACCAGGTCGGCAAGTCCGCCGTGGCTGACCGTGACGCTCTGGGGCGCTGTGGCATTGCCCACATCATCGGCAACGGTGATGGTCAGGTCATGCTGGGAGGCGCTGTTGGGATCGGGGAGAGTAACCGAGAAAGAGAATGTGCCGTCCACAGGGTTGAACTCGCTGCTTGTAAGGGTTTTTCCCTCGCAAATCGGCGTGCCGTTACGGATAAGCGTAAAGCGCGCATCGGCGTCGGTGACGCCGGTAACGGTGAGAGTACCGTCCTTACCGAAGAAGCTGCCGTTTACGGGGGAGGAGAGGAGCAGCTGAGGCGGCAGGGTGTCCACCGTGAAGGTGTAAGTGGCGGCGAAGCTGTCACCGTCCGCTGCCGCGCCCTCCAGTGTAAGGGTGTGCTCCCCCTCCGTAAGAGAGGTCAGCGGGATGGAAATGCTTGCGGTGCTGCTAAATGGGGTGCTGCTCTCTGCGCTGTCCAGCTTCCAGGTGCCGGTGACGGCCTCGCTGACCTTGGCTGTGATGGTGAGAGCGTTTGAGGTGTAGACGGATTTTTTTGCTGTGTAGGTTTTTCCTGCCTTGTCCTGCTGGGTCTCCGTGCGGCTTTGCACCGCCTTGTCGGCGGAGAAGGTCACGGTGGGTGTGATCATCTCGGGCAGAGCACAAGTCTCCTTGACCTCCGCGCCGTACACGGCGGTCTCGCCGCCGCCGGAGATGACCTTCTTATAGGGCGTGACGCCGATGGTGTAGATTTTTCCACCGGTCAGGCCGAAGGTCTTGACCTTGCTGCTGTCCTGCGGGTCGGCGGCCTGATAGCTGCCGCCCACATGGATGACGGTGCTTCCACTGGCCGCCGCGTCGTAGCTGACCTGCTGGAAGTCGGTAACGGTGCCGTCGGCGTTGTAGACGGTCACCAGATAGCCGTCTGTGTTGGCGTCCTGCAGGATGGTCAATGCGTATTGCAGGTTGCCCGCTGCCTTGGCGGTAAAGCTTGCCGCGCCTGGGGTGTTGCTGTTCGTCCAGTTTACCTTATTCTGACTGAACACCACGCCGTTGACTTCGTCAGACTTGGAGTAGACGGCACGGATGTAGTAGCTGCCGGTGGGTACATCTGCGGGAATGGCGAGCGTTGCGGACTTGCTGCCGGGATTGGAATCCACGACGCCCACGCGGTAGCCGGGATCGGTGTTTTCCGAGTCGTTGCTGCTGCACAGGTAGAAGCTGATCTGATCCAACTCGGAAAGCTCGCTGCCGTCCCAAGTCAGGTTAAGTTTGCTGCCGTTCACGGTGCCGGAGACCTCTGTGACCTTCGGTACCTCCGAAACATTGTAGAGGATCACATCGCTGCCCTCGGGAGTGGACATGTACCACGGCCTGTCATACTGCTCGGCCTTGGTGGCGGTGAAGGCGTAGGTGGCCTTCTTTGCGGTCGCGTCATAGGAGAGGTTGGCGTTGGCTCCCTGATTTTCAGATGCGTGCTGATCCTTCGTTGTGTCGAAGAGCTTCAATCCGTAGTCATTGCCGCCCACGCTACTCCCGACTTTGATGGCTGCCGCTTTGGCCTTGGTATCCGTCATGTCGTTCGCGTCGAAGGTGATCTGCACGATGGCGTCTGCCTCATTCTGGCGCTGCCCGAGGTTGAACCAGTATGCAGTCTTGCTGTTGCCCTCGGTGCAGTGCAGCTCTGCGCCTGTGGCCATGAGAGTCAGACCGCCGTCGTCGGGCAGGCTGGTGGCCATGATCTGGGTATTGGTGCCCACGCGGGCGTAGAGCGTCTGATCGCGCTCCGCATCGTAGTAGACGGGCAGGTCGTCATAGCCAAGCAGGTCGGGGAAGGTGGGATTGCTCTTGCTGCCCTTGCTGAAATCCACGCTGCCCTCGCCCCAGTAGTAAGTGACGCCGAGGGTAATAAACAGCACATCCAGCGCGCCCCAGACCTTTTCGGTGCTGATGCCCAGGTCAATACCCGCCAGCGTCATGCCGCCCACGATTGGGACGGAGCCGGGCACGCGCAATTGGGCGCGGGCAAACATCTCAAAAAAGACATCCTTGTAGTCCGGACTGAGAAGCACGATGTAGCCGCCGCCATAGACGATGCCGTCAAAGAGATTCACCACGATGTTAGCCCGCAGGTCAATGCCGGGGTACCACTCAAGACTGAGCCCCATCTTCTCAATGGCCTTCAGGCTCTCGATCTTCTTGATGCCGATGTTCTCGGCCTGTAGGCTGATGCCGGTGAGACCGAGCGAGAGAGTCGCCTTCTCGCAGGTGAGCACCTTCACCACATCAAAGCTGACGGAGAGCAGGAGCTTTAGCGGCGGCACCGCCTGCGTCATGAAGATCGTGTCGTAAATGTTCTTGATGCCGCCGCCCGCGCCGGTGAGCCAGATGACGCCGCAGCCGTCAATATTCAGGCCCGGCTCAAAGCCGCTGACAAAGACATAAAGCTCATCGGGGATGGGAATATTGTTCTTGCTCTTAAAGGAAACCTTGGCCTCCACGGTAAAGTTGGCCAATTTGATTTTTCCGTCCACGCCGAAGGCCCAGTCGTTGATGGTGCTCACGGCAATGGTGCCCTCGATTTCCGGCAGGCCCGAGATATAGTTCTTGATGGCAACGCCCACCTCGAAGTTTACGCCGATGAAGCCCTCGCCGCAGCCGAAGAGAACATCCCGCACCATAACGGAGCCCTTGATGTTCTTCTCGTTTTCCTTGCCGCCGTCCTCGTCAATGTCCGACCAGTCCAGTGCCTGCTCAAAGCGGTTGGCGCTGGAACCGTAGACATAGTTGTACAGACTGCCGGACTTCAGATCGTTGTAAGAGCTCCACAGCTGGGTCAGCTCCGACCAGTAGGTGGGCGGCTCTGTCGCGTTTTCGTCCACCTTGCCGGAGGCAAAGGTGAGGTCCAGCGCGGCAGTGAAGGACACAACGCAGCCAATGGTTTCCTCGATCTTGTTGGTCTGATTCTCCGTGTCATACATGATGCCAAGCTGGGCATAGGCCATCTTGAAGATCATGCCGGAGAGGGTCTGCCCGATGCCGGCGGCATTGGGCCAGATGAGGGTGATGGGTTTGTTGTTTTCACTGAAGGAATTGAAATTATCGGTGTCCAGCGCAACCTTGCCGCCTCCCAAGTCCTTGTAGCAGCCGCGTTCGCCGTTCTCGTTATAAGGTATGAGGGAGTAGTTTCCCTCTTTGCCGGTGCCATTGGTGATTTTGGTGAAAATGGCCTTGCCCTTCCAAATGGAGGTGCGCTCCGTATTGGTGTAAAGCTCGCCGTCAAACTCCGTGCAGATGGCGGAGGAGGTCGGCAACCCTTTTTTGCCCTCGTAGTCCTCGTAGTAGAGGTTCAGCGAGCCGCCCTCAAAGTCCATGCAGCCGTTGATGACGATGGGGTTATCCACCTCGTACTTGCCGTCCACAAGGGTCTTTTTGCTGGTGGCAGTATAGTAGGTTGCCTGCTTTGTCACGCCGTAGCTGTAGGTCTTGGTAGCGGTAAATTCGCCCTTGAAGGTTAACAGGATCTCCTCATACTGCGCATTGCCGTTCTCGTCGGTTTTCTTTTTTACGAAATCCTGATAGGCGGCTTCATCCTTGAAGGAGACGATCTTGTGGGAGTAATAGGAGCCTTCCTTGTACTCCACCACGGCGAGGACACCGTAGGCGTCGTTCTTGTACTTCTTGTCGGCGGATACGGTGAAGTGCAGCTCCGGCGCGGTCTGGATCTTTTTATCCGCGGTAACGATGTTCGCAGAGACCGCCGCAGCTGTCCACTCCAGCTGGAGATACCAGCCGCCCTCAGAGAGGCGGATATCCTCCGTCAGCGCCACATCCATGATGCCGTCCTTGATGGTGATATTCTCGTGGGGGACGGCCACGCTGACCTTTCCATCCTCGCTGTATACCTTGAGGTCCCAGTTAGCGGTATTGCCCAGCAGGGTGTCGTTCGTCACCGTGACAAAGAGGTGCCGCGTGCCCTCGGTGTAGATGATCTTGGGCGTCATGGCGGCGAAGCTCACCTTGGGCACATCGCCGTCGCTGCCGGGCAGCAGGACATAGGCCATGCGCTCGCCCAGCTTGTTCTCCTGGGTGACCGTTCCGTTATAAATGCCGACAGTGATGCGCTCATAGGCGGCGTCCGTGCCGACCTTTGCTTTGAAATACAGCGTTTTGGTTTTGCTCTCGCCCACCTTCAGCTCGGCATAGGGGATAGTGAAGGGGTCGGCGGTTTCATAGCCCTGTCCCGCAGCTGCACCGCCCTCGTCCGTGAGGGAGCACAGGTTGCGGCTGCTTTGCACCGCCAGAATCACATTGCTCAGATCCTGCGCGCCTTCTCCGGCAATGTTGGTGAAGTCCACCGTAACGGCAAAGTGGGCGCTGCCCTTGACGCCGTTTTCAGGGACAAAGTCGGTTTTTTCGCCGTTCAATTTCAGACGGACAGGGGCGGTCAGATTGACTGCCACGCTGTCGCTGGCGGGCGTTTTGTGGTTGGAAAACACGCCGTAATAGGTATTGAGGGAGGTACTGCCGCCCGCAGCCACGCTGCCCAGATCGAAATACAAGGCGTAGGCGCTGTCGGCGGTCATGTATTCGTTGCGGGTGTTGGTGAAGTCCAGCGTCTCGACCGGCGTGAAGTCAAAGAGGGTGCTTGCCAGATGACTCCAGTGGCCGAAGGCTACTTTGGTGGGCAGCCTGTCATTGTTGACGGAGTAGGCCGCCACTGAGGGACTGTACGGATCATCTGTGGCGAACAGCTGCCGGGGAATGCCGCCGGTCAGCACCTTTTCCATGCTGATCGTTTCGGCTTTTTGCGTGCTTGTATCGTTGTACTGATAGTAGCCGAAATCCTGCTCGCCCAGCGCGGTATCGTAGAGGATGCGCGTTTGGACGGGCACGGCTGCGCCGCTGCCGTTGGCCACACTGAGGCTCAGGCTGACCATACCGGACTCGTTGGAGCTGGTGTTGGTGAGGGAGATGCTCTGGGTGAAGGTCAGGCCGTCCACACTCCAAACCGCCTTGATGGCGCCGTTCTCCTCGGTGACGGCGACACCGCTGCTGCCGGGGTATTTGCCGCCAAAAATGTAATCCTTGGCGGCGCTCCCCGTGCCCACGCGGAAGGACAGGAAGGAAGTGTCATACTGCCCGTCGTGATAGAGCAGCTTTTTGTTGTTGTCGGACTTTTTCAGGCGGTCGCCCTCCACCGTGCGCACGGTGAAGCCGCCGTTTTTCTTGCTGACGGATACGCTGATGTAGTCGTCGCTGAGGGTGCGGGTCTCTGCCAGCTCGTCAGCCAGCGTGGTGATGGCCATCGCCGGCAGCAGGCCGATCACCATTGCTGCGCAGAGCAGCCATGAAAGGAGCCGTTTCTTCATTTGCTCTTCCTCCTTTTCTTACTGCTCGACATAGAGCAGGACGCGGATGGTCTGTCGGTCTTGGGTCGTCACAAGCAGCGTGTAATAGCCTGTGCTGCTTACGGTGAATTTGCCGTTTGCATCGAAGTGCAGAGAGCTGCCGGAGAGATACTTCATCTGTCCCGCGCTGAGAATGCCGCGGCGCGCCTTGATGGAATAGGGCTGCGCGCTGTTTTGCAGCGTCAGCGTGTGCTCGCCGGGGCGGAGCACTGCGGTGCTGTCCGGAAGGATGAGCTGGCCGTCAATGCTTACACAGACGGTGTCCGCGCCGATAACGCGCACGAAGCGGCTCGCGGTGGTCTGGTTGCCCGCCTTGTCGAGCACAGTATAGGTGACGGCGTACTGTCCGGCGGCGGTCAGGACAACTGTGCTGCTGTCATAGGTGACCGTCAGCTTATCTGCGGGTGTCACATCGTTCTTGTCCCAGACCGTATAGCCCTTATCCAGTTCTGCCTTCAGCTCTGCCGCCGTGGTGCCCTCGGTCACATAGATGGTGCTGTTGTCAAAGCTGATGGACGGCGGGTCGTTGTCGATGCTGCCGACCGTGACCATTTTGAAGCTCTCGTTGCCCGCGGCGTCCACGGCCGTGATAGCGAAGGTGCCGTTCTGGGTGAAGGTGATCTCGTGACTGCCCGCAGCACCAAAGATGTGGTTGCCAGTCTCGCCCCAGGTCACGGTGCAGGGCTCGTTGACCGTGACCGTTGCCTTGACCCGATTGTTTTCCTCGACGGTTGTGACGGTCAGAGTCGGCGCGGTGCGGTCGATGCCTGTGATGGTGACGGGAACTGCGGTCGTGTTGCCGGCCTGATCATTGAGAAGAACCGTGTAGATTCCGTCCCGGGTAAAGGTGATCTCCAGCGGATAGTTCTGGTGATAGATGACCGGCATAAGCTGTCCCTGATAAACCTCCGTCCCGCCGTAGTTGACAGAGGTGACCGGCTTGCTCGGATAGAGCGCAACAACGACCTGATAGGCGGCAGCCGTGTCGCCCACCGTTGTTCCCTTGCGGTCATAGCGCGTTACGACCATCCGATCGACCTCCGGCGCGACCTTATCGATGACGGTGACCCCATTGAGCGTTACCGCTGTGCTCTTGCCGTTGGCGGCCGAGGCGGTGAAGGTAAGGGTCTGGTCATATTTTTCCTTGAATGTCACCGTGACGCGCTCGGGCGTCGCGGTGATCGTAACGAGGTCGCCGCTTTGACCGGGAATGGTGTAGCTTGTTGCTGCGCTGTCTGTCAGCAGTAGATGCTCTGTTGCTTCATTTCCTGCCCGAACGGTCAGCTTCCACATTGCTTTGTTGCTGTCGATGTGCGCTGTAATATTGCTGCTGATTGGCCCTGCCGGCGGGAAAGCCGCATCCTTCTCATCCGATGGCGACCAGCGGACGGTCAGCTCCGGCGGCGCGGTGTCGATGCCGGAGATGGTTTTGGCCGTGCTGCCGGTATTGCCCGCAATGTCACGGAACAGGAATTGAATGTTGCCGTTGTCCGCCACATCATACACATAGGTGTTTCTGCCGGTGCGCCTTGCATCCGCCGGAGCGTTCAGCGTCACGGTATCAAGCTCCATGCTTCCGTCCTTGACGCTGATGAGATTGCCCTTGTCGTCCCTGTCCTCCAGAGTGAGGGTGATGGTTTTTTCATACAGGCTCTTGGCGCTGACTGCCACCGTTGCCGTGGGCGGCGTGGTGTCGATCTTGTCCGGCACGGTGAAGGTAAATTTGGTTTCGTTGGCTTTTGGGGATTTATCCGTCACGGTAACGGTGTATGTGCCCGCTTTGGTGATGGTCACTGTGTTTCCGTTGAGCGCTGCGCCGTCGCCGGTGACGGCGATGGTGAAGCCGGATGCATCGACGGCATTGACGGCGAGGTTATACCCCTGCACATAGCCGAGGTTGCCGAACTTGCTGTCAATGTTTTCTTTGCTGTCTGTTGCGAGGAAGGCCTCCGCGCGGGTATAGCTGCCGGCGCGCTTGAAATAAATGTCCACATCCACGGTGGGAGCAGTCGTATCCTCCGGGGGCTGCGTGGGCGCTTGCAGCGTTAATCCGGCGGGAAGCGTGGCGGTCACGCTGCCGGCGCTGCCGAGATCATCCTCATAGGTGAAGGTGTGCGAGGCCGCGCCGCCGGGCGTGAACAGGAACGCGCTGCCGGTATCGCCGGTGGGCGTCACATGGCGGGCGGTGGTGTACCACGCGCGGATATTGCCGGTGACGGTCACGCCGTTAGCGGCATAAGCGTCCAGCTCGGGCTGCGTAAATTCCTGCCCCAGCTGCTCCACATAGTAGCGTACATCGGCCTCCGGCGCACCGCTTACAATGTTGTCGATGTAGACGCGGAGACGGTAGATAACGATATCACCGTCCATCACCTCCACCCGCGTTTCCATGTTTTCGTTGATATGTGTCTGCCGCTTCTGGGTGCCGATGCCGGGGAATCCGTCGACAGGCGTCATTTCCGTATGAGTGTTGCCGTTGATCTCGTAGACCTTGACGGTGCCGTTTGCCGCGTTGGTGGTCATGGTGACCGCCTCGGCGGTGAGTTCCGTGGTGGAGAAGGCGAGGGCGAGGCTGTAGTCCTTGCCGCTTTCTGTGAAATCATCGATGGTGATCTCTTCTGCGTGGATCTGGCCGAAGGCATCCCGATACTGGATGGACCAGATGCCCTTGCCGGAGATGGGGAAGGCGCGGCTCCAATCGGTCTTGAACCCGTTGTCGTCCTTTTCGTGCCACGCCCAGGATTCCACCGGACGGACCGGCTGATTGAAGGTCATGCCAAGCATTGAGTGGCGGCCGGTGACGGTCGGTTCCACATAATGGACCGGGTGGCCGGTGCTGCTGACGCTGCCCGCGTTGCCGAAGGCGTCCGTGGCCGTGACGGTAATGTCCATGGGCGTCCCGTCCAGAACCTTGGCGAACACGCCCTCCACCGTCACATCCAGATAATCGCGGCTGTAGAGGCCGTAGCTGGCGAAATAGGCATTTTTCACCGCCGTAGCGGAGTAAATGCCCGTGGGATGGCCGTCGTTGGTGGTCCAGGTGACATCCGTTCCGTCGTAGGTGAGGGTGAATGTATTTTTGGAATACGCTTCGTTGAAGCCGATGTCCACAGTCAGGCCGTCCTTCATAGTGTCTTGATCATCGCGGACGCGGAACTTCAGGGTGTAGGTGCCGTTGCTGTTATCCGTGAATTCCAGGCCGCTGATGCCGTTATCCTTGTTGTAGGCTCCGGGCCCATCGTCGAACCACGGGGCGCGCTGGCCAAGACTACCCACCTCGCAGAGGGCGCCGTGGGCGCTGACGGTGATGACCGCGTAGTTCGCGCCGTTTTTCTGTAGAGCGCAGCGCCATGTACCGTCGGCGTAGGCGTTCATTTCAATGCGCTGCCCCTCGCCTTTGAGCTCATCCTCACCATTCTGCCACGCCCATGCAAACACCGTCGCGCCGGCAGTGATTGCGCCGGTCTCCGGCGTGAACACCAGCTGTTTGGCGTCCTTGTCAAGGTGGATGCTGCCGCCGATGGCCTCCTCCACGGGCATGATCTGATAATACTTGATGTCGCTCCTGCGGCCGTTATCGTAGACCTTCTGCACGGCGACAGTGTTGATCTGGCCGGGGGTGAGGTAGAGGTGCGTGCTGTCCTGCTCGTCGGCGCTAAACACAAAGCCCAGGCTGTTTAAGTTGCCGTCCGTTGTGACGCTTGTGGGATCGTCTGCCGTGGTCAGCTCCACTTTATTGTCCGCATGGGCGGTGTTCCAAAGCTGGACGGCATAGCAGCCGACATAGGCCGGGGTGGAGGAGCTTGTTCCGATGGCCTTCCATCCCGCCTCGGTTGGGGAGGTGACGGTGACATAATGCTTCGGCGCAGTTGCGATCCTTGCATAAGTCGGATCCACCTGCGACTTGCTGATGGGCAGATAAATGATACCGCTGTCGGAAGCCAGCTCCAGCTTTCCGCCTTCGCCGTAGCTTTGGTTCAGGCCGTAGGCCGTTCTGAGGTAATCATACTTTGCCTGCGGGTCATAGATCACGGAGCTGAGGGAGAAGTCGGAATTGGGCTGCACGGTGTCCACCGCGATCTGGCGGTAAGTACTGCCATTGGGAAGCCACGCGTCATAGTCGTTTCTGCCCGCTTTGAGCGCGAGATGGAACGTGGCAATGTAGACGCCGGATTCGTAGCTGTCCTCCGGCACGGTGACGGTTTGGGAGACGGCGCCGTTGGGGTCGCTCTCCGGAATTTGGAAGGGGCCGATGGGAATATCGTAGTGGCTGCCGGTGCTCTTATTTTCCAGACGAATGTAGCTGTTTTGCCAGTCCACATTCTCATATCTCCAGCCGCGGTTATCGCCGCCGATGGAGACGGTAAAGCGGAGGCCCGCCAGTGTGGTGCGCTGATAGCCCTTGGCGGTGCTCCAGGCGGAGCGATAGTGCACCGTACCCAAATCATCATCGGCACAGGTCAGGCTGATCTTGCCGAAAAGATCGTTGGCATATCCGGTCAAACGGAGGGCAACGGTGTCCTCACCAAACTTGTTGGAAGCGTTGCCAAGGGTGATCACGCCGGCGGCATTCGCGGCGTAAGCTGTCTTTTTGCCGGCAAGCACGGTAACGGAGAGGTTGCCGCTGTAAAACGAGCTTGCGCCGGGCCGTAGGGTTTTCAGCAGGCTCTCTGCACGCCTGTCTGGGTCCGGAGTCAGAGTGTAATTCCCGTCATCATCCAGAGTGACCTGATAGAACTTCCAGCCGCTGCTGGTGCTTGCATCCACGGCAATGGGCTGCCCGAAGATGTTGTAGTCGCCACTCGACACCATCTGGTACACCGCGTAATAGTCCGAGTTTTCCGCCGCCGGGACAAGGAAGAACAGCATATCCTCGCTGCCCAATTCGGGTGCGGAAATGTGGGCGAGTGTTGTAATGCTTCCGGAATAGTTCAGCTCATAGTCCGCATCGCGCAGATCGTAGCTGTACTGCCCGAGGCAGATCGGGGCGGACACATTGCTGTTGACCGAGTTGTCCGTCGCTTTGACCCAGAGATATTGGGAGAACAGCTCGCCCTTGTTCACATCGCCATCGGCGGTCACGGTGACAGAGGTGGATGTCGTGTTGGAGAGGCTGCCGTCATTCCAGTCTGCGTCTGCGGGAGCGCTGTCGCCCCTGTTGCTCCATGCATATTGCCACGCGGAAATGCCCCGCCCGTCGGTGAGAATGACCTCGGCGGTGAGGGTGCCGCCAGTGCCGCCGCTGTTCAGGGCGCGGGTGGTGCTCCCTGCGGCGGCGGCAGGGGCGAGGTTGTCAATGTACCACGCAAGACCGCCGGCAGGCAGCGTCACATTGCTCTCGTTGCCTGCATAGTCCTTGGCCTTGATCGTGAGGGTGCAGCCGGAGAGATCCACATAGGTCTCGCCGGCCTTGGGGCGGATGTGGAAGTAGATGTTCTGCGTTTGCAGGAATGTCTGCGCCGTGCCGGTGGTGCCTTCCTGCCACTCGTCCTCGGCGACTTGGGAGGTGGCATCGGCCTTGACCGCCCACTCGTATTGATAGGCCTTGCCGTCGCCGTTGTTGTTCAGAATGAAGCTGCCGTAAATGCCCGCATAGCCGGAGGCGGCATCGGAGAGTGTCACGCCGTAGCGGAATCCGTTGTCCTCCGGAGCATAGCTGTCCGCGATCTCCTCCGCCGTGGGAGCAACCGTATCCAGCTTGGGCGGGTTGGCGTTGGCGGTGGGGGAGATGGTCACATCATTTTTATTCAGTGCGTTGCCCGCGCGGTCGGTGATTTCCCCGAGGGTAATGCCGTTTCCGTCCGTAAAGTACATCTGGGTGACCTTGATCTCTGTTTCGTCGTCGGGGAGATGGTAACCATCGCCGATGGTGATGTTCCCGGTGACAAACTGCGTCGCCTCGGTGCTGTACTCATAGAAGGGATAGAGATATCGGGAGGATACCTCGACCGCCTTGTCGCCCGCGTCCAGCAGATTTGTGACGAAAACGGCGTTTTGCCAGTTGGAGGAGCCTGCGCTCGAGCGCTCTATGCCCTTGAGTCGCTCGTTCATGTGAACGATCAGATAGAAGCTGTCGCCCACGCCCAGGTACAGGTCGCTGTTGTCGGTGTAGCTATTTTCATCATAGTTCGCGGTGCCGGGGCCCTTGTCGGCCTTGCCCAGCGCCTCTTTTACATCGGCGTTGTTGCAGGTCAGCTCAAACGCCACCTTCGCCACATAGGGCGCGCCGGAGTCCAGCGTCAGATTGGCGTCGAGGATGGTCTGCTTTTGCGGGGCATTGCCCGCAAGGTCGGTGATGTAGCAGGTGGTGGTAGACAGGCCGAGGGTGCTGCCGTTGACCTTGATATCTCCGGCGATGGAGAAGCTGCCGCCTTTGCTCACCTGCTTGAGCGGGAGCGTGGCACTTGATGCAAACAGCGCATCCATACCCAGCGCAACGATCCGCACATCCGTCTCCTGGTCATTGGGAACGGTGTACTTAAAAATCAGGTCGCTGCCGTTGAGCTCGATCAGCTTGGCGCGATATTTGCCGGCGGTTTCGCCATCGGCCTGCAGGTCGAGATAGAGCTCACCCTTGCCGGCGGCGCTGTCATCGGCAAAGCGGATGGGCTCGTCAAAGGTAAGCTTGATATAAACGCTTTTGCCCTTGCCCACGCTCATGCCGCTGAACCGTCTTGCATAGGTCGTGCCGTCCGCGCTGTATTGGATGTCCGCAAGCTCGGGCGCACGGGTATCGCGGAACGCCACCACGAAATTCTCGGCATAGGAGCCGCCGCAGGTGCAGGTGCGGTACTCAAAGTCCTTCCACGCGAAGGTGCGGTGGCTGAATTGCAGGCTGCAATAGTCGTTCTTATAGTAAATGGTGTTGAAGCCATCGAAATTGTTGCTCTGGACCCCGCCGAGGTCGCCGATGCGGGGATAGGTCCGCGACTTGTCGCTCCAGCCGTCGATCACTCTCGCGCTGCCGCCGAAGGTGGCGTAGACCTTTTCCGTCACTGTCATCTCGGCCGTGTAGGTTTTGACTTCCTTCCAGCTGTAGTGGCTGTGGGTGTGGGTGCGGTTATAGAAGGTGGCGGAGGTGTTGAATTGCAGATTGTTGGACACCTGCGCCAGCCCTTTGAGCACCGGGGTCGAGCTCAGGCTGAAGTCCCATGCCTGCTCGTTTCCCGTGGCGCGGTCGCTGTACTTTGCCTGCGCGCCGTCGTTCTGGCGCTTGTATAAGCCGATACCGTTGTAGGCGGCATAGGCGCCGTCGCCCTTGATGGCGCTGTAGAGCTTCTCGCTGCTGCCGGAATAGGCGTTGAGAACGGCGACCTCCGGGCTCTCGCGGCGGTAGGCGGGGATGCCGTTGTCTGCCAGCGCGGTCAGCTCCCAGACCGGCAGCAGGCTCAACACCATGGCAAGGCTTAAAAAGGTACTCAGCAGCCTGCGTGAAAGGCTGCGGTTTGGGAAGGTGTGGGTTGATTTCATATCGTTCCTCCTTTAGACTCTGGTGCGGGCATGGTGCTTCGGTTTGCTGCTACCATGCTTTATTCGGTTGTTAGGTTGGAAAGCGCATCAAATCCCGCTTCGGCCTGCTGCACGGTTTTTTGAACGATTCCCGCAGCCATGGCGTGCAGATCGATGTTTGAAATTGCGGTGATCATTGCCTCTCGTTGGGGTTTCGGAATGTCATAGAGCTTTAGGGAACACTCCAGAAAACGGTTGATTTTGGCCTCGATTGTGAAATACAGGTCGCAGGGGACAGACATGAATCCCCGCATTAGGCTGCCCGAGGCGATTTCCATTTCATAGAAGTCCTTAAGCTGGGCTTCCGGCATGTACCTGCCGAAGACGAGCTGCAGGCGCGTTGTCATGCTTTTATAAAGGTATGCCGCTGTGGTCGGCAGCGAGTAGGCCATGACATACAGCTCCCGCAGCGGCTCCGTCAGCTCCGCGATGTGGAGCTGCAATGCCGTTTCTACCGCATACATGAAAACAGGGTCCTGCGCCGCCGCGTGCTGCTCCGCCAGGGCGAACTGCCCGTCAAACATTCGCTGCACCAGCTCCAGCAGCAGCGCCTCCTTGCTGGGGAACGCATGGAAAAAGGAGCTTTGTCCGACGCCAGCCGCCTTTGAGATCTCTGTGGTCGTGGTATTTGTATATCCCTTTTCCAAAAATAGTGCTACCGCCGCGCGCTGCAGTCTCTGCCGCGTCAGCAGTCCGTTGGGTTTCCTTCCTCTTGCCGCCATTGCTTGATTGTCACCTTGCTTTTAATTAGAAGTTTTATTCGAAGTATACTTCTATTATATAAACAGATGCTGCTGTCGGCAAGAAAGAATGATGCGCCGGCAGCAAATTCGGAAAAAATAACAAAACTATCCACCGCCACTTGTGCAGTGTTTTTGCACATCTCACTTAAGATACCACTGCCGGTATCACATTGTGCTCGCGATAGCGGAACATGATATCGACGATGCTCAGCAGCGCCATGGAGCCTTCGGAACAATAAGGACTGTGACCGGAGAGGGAAATGCCTCCGATCATGTTTAATCATTTGCTTGAAAAGACCTCTGACCGCATGATATAATCATATTAGAAGAGTTTAACCATTTCATTCAGCTAAAATGAGAGGAGTGATGGTCATGACGCAGTATTGCAGCAGATGTTGTCTGCCATTTGACGGTGAATACTGCCCCGTATGCGGGAGAAAAAACGCCAAGCAGATAGAGTCGAAGGATTTATGCTTCCTCACCGAGAAAGAGCAGCTTTGGAGTGGTATGCTGGCGGATGTGTTAAGCCAACAGAAAATACCGTTTGTTCAGAAAAATGTATTTGGCGCAGGTATGTCGATGAAAACAGGATTGATGAACGAAAGGGTTCGTTTTTATGTTTTTTACGGTCATCTTGCCGAGGCAAAGAAGCTTGTGGATGAATTGTTCTCGCCGTTAAGTGAGGAGAATGATAATGAAGATTCAATGGATTGGAAAGTATGACGGAAAAAATCTTCCTACTGTTGATGTTGAAGTTGG
>ERZ1026780.1133-NODE-1133-length-18497-cov-9.279254_pt1 | contig 18497 bp, 20 predicted proteins | sample MGYA00380126_ERZ1026780 | MGnify/ENA primary metagenome ERZ1026780 (study PRJEB33269, sample SAMEA4719762) | human gut metagenome | biome: human-associated habitat; feature: organic feature; material: feces | place: Cameroon | collected 2013-10 ... | reverse complement strand
TATTATCTGAAAAATCCACACGAGGACTGTCCGAAGGAGGTTTTGACCGTGAGTCTCAATGAAGCAAGTACCAATACTGCCTATACGTTGGGCCGCCTGTTTTCCGTCTACGAGGCGGTACAGCAGACCGCAAATCCCGGTATCAATGCGACCATCAAGGATAAGTATTTCAACTCCGCGGCGGCGATGCCCGCCAGCATTTTCCCTGTGCTGAACAACCTGTACCAGAAGCATCTGCGCAAGCTGGAGGGAGGACAGCGTGTTTACTATGACAAGCAGGTCATGGCGCTCAAGGGCATTTTAGGAGAAAGCTACCCTGCTCGCATGACGCTGGCACAGCAGGGGGCTTTTGACCTCGGTTACTATCATCAAACACAGAAGCGTTTTACAAAAAAGGAGGAAGAGAACAATGTCTGAACCCATCAAGAACCGGTATGAATTTGTGGTGCTGTTCGATGTGGAGAACGGCAATCCCAACGGCGACCCCGACGCGGGCAATATGCCCCGCGTGGACCCCGAGACCGGCTACGGTCTTGTGACGGATGTGTGCCTCAAGCGCAAGATCCGCAACTATGTGGAGACCGCCAAGGAGGGGGAGAGCGGCTATCGCATCTATATCAAGGACGGCGTTCCTCTGAACACCAGCGACAAGGAAGCCTGTGCCTATGTAGGGGTTGATCCGGACAAGCTGAAGGATGCAAAGAAAAAGGACGAGCATCTGGATGAAAAGCTCCGGGACTTCATGTGCTCCAACTTCTACGATATCCGTACCTTCGGCGCGGTGATGACCACCTTTGTGAAGGGGGCCCTCAACTGCGGTCAGGTGCGGGGACCGGTGCAGTTGGGCTTTGCCCGCAGCGTCGATCCTATTTTGCCGCAGGAGGTGACCATCACCCGCGTGGCCATCACTACCGAGGCGGACGCGGAGAAGAAGGGCACGGAGATGGGCCGCAAGTACATCATCCCATATGGTCTGTATCGCGTGGAGGGTTACGTTTCCGCCAACCTCGCCCGTAAGACCACCGGCTTTTCTCAGGAGGATCTTGACCTGCTGTGGACTGCCATTTTGAATATGTTTGAAAACGATCACTCCGCCGCGCGGGGCAAGATGGCCGTCCGGGAACTGATCGTTTTCAAGCATGACTGTGAGCTGGGCTGTGCCCCTGCCCATAAGCTCTTTGAACTGGTGAAGGCGGCACGAAAGGACGGTGTGACTACGCCTAGATGCTATGACGATTATGCCGTCACCGTGGACGAAGAGAAACTGCCGGAGGGCGTAACCTGCACACGGATGGGGTGATTTATCCCGAGGAGGATTTCCTCCAACTCTCCGGTTTGCAGCACTTCAAGTTCTGCCGCCGCCAGTGGGCGCTTATCTATATCGAGAACCAGTGGGCAGAAAATTTCCGCACCACCGACGGAGCGATCCTTCACGAAAACGCCCACAACGGTGGATTTACCGAGAGCCGGGGAGACCTCCTCGTCACCCGGGATATGCGCATTTTTTCCCGGACACTGGGTGTGTCCGGCGCCTGCGATGTGTTGGAATTCCGCCGGGGAAAAACGGGCACCCCGCGAGGGGTGCGTGGATTGAAATGCAGCAGCAATCTGCGGCCTGCATCTGCATGGCGTGTCGCACCCCGTAAGGGGTGCGTGGATTGAAATGACATGTTTTCCGAATACGGAGGTGTAGAGCAAGTCGCATCCCGCAAGGGGTGCGTGGATTGAAATGTAGAAGGCAAGAAAAGAGCAGTTCTCTAAGGATGCCAGTCGCACCCTGCAAGGAGTGCGTGGATTGAAATGGGCTCGGGAACACCCAAGCACGCCCCGCCTGCAAAAAATAGAGCTTGACAATTTCAAAACCTATTTTCTATAATAGTATCATAATCCGTTCACTTATGAACGAAGCAAGCGTTTTTTTTTGGAGGTTTTTGCAATGGGAATGGAAAAAGAACTTTTCCAAATTACGGAGGCTGCCCGGGCCTGCGGTCTCTCCCGCAGCACGCTCCTGCGCATGGAGGAAAAGGGCCTATTGACCCCAGCCTACATCGCTCCCGACAGCGGCCGCCGATACTACGACAATCATAATGTGGCCCGTATCATGCAAATAGAGAAGTTCAAGTCCATGGGCATAAGTAATGAGCAGATTATCAACTACTTCGTCCGGGGCGGAGAAGCCACCGATATACTCGCAACTCTGGCGGAGCGTTTGCACGATTTTCAACGCAGCGTGGAGGAGCTTCGTCTGCGGGTACGGGAAAAGGCCGGTATGTCCGTACAAGTAATAACGCTGCCTGCTGTTACCTGCATCATGCGTCGCCACTGGGGACACACCAGCCAGGAAAAGTACAACGCCATGTACGCCCTGTACCATGAGTGTATACGAAAGGGCTATATACTGTCAGATGATCCGCTTTTTACTATCTCAGACCGAAAGGATTTTTTGGAGGGGTATATCGGCAAGGATCCCTTTTCCTTTGATGTCTGCGTTCCGCTGCGGGCGGATAAAGCCCCGGCCGAGGCTGTGGTGTTACCGGAGTGCCGGGCGCTCTCGGTACTCTACTACGGCGAATACGGCGGCATAGACGAGGCGTGGCTGACCCTGGGCAGAGAGGTAAAGGCTCGGGGTCTGAAGCCCAATGCCCCGCCCCGTGTACTGGGCATTGTAGCTCCCTACACAGGCCGGGAGATCAATGCCCAACGCTACTGCTCCCGCCTTGTCTTGCCGGTGGAGGAGGAATAAAAAGCTATAATAATGCAGCCGCAGATCGGACAAACCTCGGTCTGCGGCTGATTTTATTTACTTGTCAAAGGCAGGGTTGGTGAAGTACACATTCTTTTGGTCCATTTTCTCTCGAGCAAGGCGGAGTCCTTCTCCGAATCTCTGGAAGTGGACAACCTCCCGGGCCCGCAGAAACTTAATGACATCATTCACATCCGGGTCATCGGAGAGCCGCAGGATGTTGTCGTAGGTTACCCGGGCTTTCTGTTCGGCACTCAGATCCTCGGTTAAGTCCGCAATCACATCTCCCGTTACGGCTATAGATGCGGCATTCCAGGGAAAGCCGGAGGCTGCCGCCGGATATACACCTGTGGTGTGATCCACGAAGTAGGCGTCAAAGCCAGCCGTTTTGATGTCCTTTTCTGAAAGATTCCGTGTGAGCTGGTGAACAATGGTGCCAATCATCTCCAGGTGACCCAGCTCCTCCGTTCCGATGTCCGTCAGTAAGCCCTTTAGCTCGGCATAGGGCATGGCATATCGTTGACTTAAATACCGCAGGGATGCACCTAATTCGCCGTCCGGGCCACCATACTGACTGATAATCACCGCCGCCAGCTTCGGGTTTGGGTTGGCGATGCGTACGGGATATTGCAGCTTTTTTTCATATACAAACATCAGCTATTTCCTCCTTCGTCCCAAGGCCACGGATCATTGAGCCAGCGGTAGCCGTCGGGTGTGATGTCAGTCTGCAGAATCGGGCCGTAGGTCTCCTGGTAGCGCTTGCGTCCCTCCTGAGCCAGGGCAATATAGCTCCAGTACAGCTCCAAAGCCTCCCGGTCATCCGCATGGGTGGTCAGATAAAGCCCCAGTTCATCCACGGCGAAGTCCAGGGCCATCAGTTCGGATAGAGCGCTGTTCACGGCCGGAAAGCGACTTTTCAACTCTTTTTGAAAGGGCAGGTCCAACCCCGGAAATAGCGTTCCCTGCTGTAGCGCCTCCCGGCGGTCATACTGTTTAGGGTTCTTGCACTGCATGGGAATATAAGGAAAAGCCAGCGGTGCGCATACGCCGGGCAGTGAGCCCTGCTGTGTGGGGCAGGACGCCGACTCCATGCCCGCGGCAGATTTTTCCGTATACAATTTCATTTCCTCCTCATAGGGTTTTGTTCCGCACGGAACACTCCATTTTATGCAGCGGAAAAAGAAAAGGGGACGGGGGATTTTCATTTGCGGTAAAATGTGATAGAATGAATCGGGAACACGGCGCATACAATGACCCGAAAGGGGAGAGGCGTCGTGATGGTGTTGCTGAAAAAAAGGACTCTGCTGTTGATCTGCGGAGCCATAATCTTGGCTCTTGGGGTGGTATGCGCCCTGTATATTTCCCGGGACAAGCCGGCTATATCCACCGTAGGGATGCTGTCCTCCGCAGAGATTCTGGTCCTGGATGCCGGACACGGTGGGGAGGACGGCGGAGCGGTCTCCGCAGCCGGAGTGCCGGAGAGTCATATCAATTTACAGATCGTGCAAAAGATGGAGCAGCTTTTCACCTTTGTAGGGGAGAGCGCCGCCCTCACGCGCACCGGTCCGGACGCCATCTATTCCGGCGATGCCAAAACCCTTCGAGAGAAAAAAATTTCCGATCTGAATAACCGCGTGGAGATGATAAATCAAACACCCCGGGGCTTTCTGATCAGCATCCATCAAAATAGTCTCCCGGGCACCAAGGCCCGGGGCGCCCAGGTGTTTTATAACGCCGTAGCCCCCGCTAAAGACGCCGCTGTCTCCGTGCAACAGGCGCTTAACAGCGGCATTAACGGTACCAACCGAAAAAATGCCAAGCAAATCGATGAATCCATCTTTTTAATGAATAATATTCAGCGCCCGGGCATCCTTGTGGAGTGTGGATTTCTGTCCCACGCAGAAGAAGCGGAGATTCTTCAGACGGACAGTCACCAGCTTCGTCTGTCTACCGCCATCGTGTCTGGGTATCTACAAAGCAGAACGGAGAACGAATAGCCATGAAAGCCAAAACTCTATTCTATTGCACCCAGTGCGGCAACGAAACACCTAAGTGGGCGGGACGCTGCCCTTCCTGCGGCGCCTGGAACACCGTCGTGGAGCAGCCGGAAATAAGGGCGTCTGTTAAAAAGGGCACTCGTTCATCTATTAAAGGACCTGTAAAGGCAAGCACCATTACAGATATGTCTACCGATCAGGAGATCCGATTTTCCACCGGTATGGGTGAGCTGGATCGGGTTTTAGGCGGCGGTGCGGTGAAAGGCTCTCTGGTGCTGGTGGGTGGTGCTCCCGGTATCGGTAAGTCCACCCTCATGCTGCAAATCTGTAAAAGACTGGGTGAGCAGTTCCGGGTTCTCTATGTTTCCGGCGAAGAGTCCGTCCACCAACTCAAGCTCCGGGCGCAGCGTTTGCACGCAGAAAGTGAAAATCTTTTCGTCCTCTCGGAGACGAATTTGGGCGATGTCCTGGAGTGCGTTCAGACCGAACAGCCGGACATTCTCATTGTGGACTCCATTCAGACCCTGTATAACGAGGAGATCAATTCCCCCGCCGGCGGTATCGGTCAGGTTAAGGACTGCACCATGAAGCTTATGCAGCTGGCTAAAGAGGGGAATATCACCATTTTTGTCATCGGCCATGTGAATAAAGAGGGCTTTATAGCCGGGCCAAAGGTTTTGGAACACATGGTGGACTGCGTGCTCTACTTTGAGGGCGATCAGCACATGACTTACCGCATCCTGCGCGCCGCCAAAAACCGCTTCGGAGCTACCAACGAGATCGGCGTATTTGAGATGCTGGACAGTGGCCTGCGGGAGGTAGAGAATCCCTCTGAGATGCTTCTCTCCGGCCGTCCGGAGGATGCCCCCGGCTCCTGCGTTACCTGTGTGATGGAGGGTGCCCGCCCGGTCCTGGCCGAGGTGCAGGCCCTGGTAGCCCCGTCCAACGCCAATTATCCCCGCCGCACCTGCAATGGTCTGGATTCTAACCGCGCCGCCATGCTCTTGGCGGTGCTGGAAAAGCGCGGCGGTCTGAAGGTCTCCCAGTGCGACGCCTATTTTAACATCATCGGCGGCCTGACTCTGGATGAGCCCGCCTCCGACCTGGCTGTTCTGACCGCCATTGCCTCCAGCTATTTGGATAAGCCTGTCCCCACCAAGCTGGCCGCCGTAGGGGAGGTGGGCCTCTCCGGTGAACTGCGCAGCATCAACCATATTGAGCAGCGTTTAGCCGAGGTGCAGCGCCTGGGCTTCACCCAGTGTATCGTCCCGTCCCAGCAGGCCCATAAGCTCCGCGCCCCCGGTGACCTGCGTCTCCTACCCGTTAAAAACATCGGACAGGTCCTACGCCTTCTGGCTCACGATGACCTTTAATATCAAAAAAGTCCTCCGTTTTGCACGGAGGACTTTTCCTTTACTTTTTCTCTTTCAAATTTTGATCCAGCGGTTTTTTTCCGGCCACAGCCCGATAGTGGTTGACCTTGTCCAGCCGCCGCTGCTGCTTCATGGCCTTTGCCTTGTCCTTGGCCTTTTTTTCGCGCAGCTGCTGATCCTTTTTCTTTTTCTCCCAGTATTCGCTCTTTTCATCGTTTTCCAGGTCCTTATATTTTTCCGGATGCCGGGCCCAGTCGATGCGGTAATAAAGCAGCCCCACAAACAGCAGTGCGCCTACAGCGCATACCGCATAAAAAAGAATCGTCCAAAACATACCCCATACCTCCACAAATAGTAACTCCAGTATACCGCATAGCGCCGCCAATTACAAGGCAAATCTTAAAACCTGCGCAAAGGGAAGAATTCCTGTTGTTTTTGTTGAAAAATGGGCGTATAATATAGCCGTATAATACCTACATACAGGGAGGAATAAGTATGTTTACAACCTTTAAGGAAATCGAGTCCTATGTTCTCTCACAGAATATGAAAAAGCGCATCGCTCTGGCCAACGCCCATGACGAGCCCGCCCTCAGCGCCGTGGTAAACGCCAAGCGCAGAGGCGTGGTGGAGGGCACCCTCATCGGGAAAAAGGCCGAGATCGTTCAGATGCTCCACGACATGGGTGAGAGTGAGGCTGACTATGAGATCATCGACTTCGATGGCGAGGAGCTGGAGTCCGCTAAAATCGCCATTAAGCTGGTGAAGGAAGGGAAGGCCGACATACCCATGAAGGGCATCCTGCAGACATCCAACTTTGCCCGCGCCATTCTTAACCGTGAGACCGGCCTCATTCCTGACAGTGGCCGCCGACTGGTGAGCCAGTGCGGCATTTTCGAGTACGAAGGCCGCTTTGTCATGATCACTGACGCCGCCATCAATATCAATCCCGATGTGGACACCCAGATCGGCATCGTCGAAAATGCCCTGCCTGTAGCAAAGGCCCTGGGTAACGACTGCCCCAAGGTGGCCGTTCTTTCCGCTGTGGAAAATGTCACCGAGAAGATGGCCAGCACCGTTACCGCTGCCGAGATTGCCCGCCGCGGCGTTCCGGGCTGTATCATCTCCGGCCCCCTGGCTTTGGACGGCGCTATTTCCATGGAGTCTGTGAAGCATAAGGCCATCCACGACCCCGTAGCCGGTCAGGCCGATATCCTGCTGGTCCCCTTCATCGAGATCGGCAATGTGCTTTATAAGGCCTGCACCTATATCGCCGGTAAGACCATGGCCAGCACCATCTGCGGTGCCTCCTGCCCGGTGGTCATCACCAGCCGTGCCGATACCCCGGACAGCAAGTATTATTCCATCCTTATGGCTGTCCTTCGCTGCATCAAGGGCTGCTGAATTTAAGATGAAAATACCGGGAAGCAAGCCGCTTCCCGGTATTTTTGCGCAAAAAGGGGAGAAGTCCCATTCGCGTCAGGGCATTTTTTCTGCAGGCACATCGTTCCAGCCGAAAATCTGAATCAATCGTTGGTTGGTATAATAGTAGGCGCTGGCCGGAAAGTTTTCAAGATTCGATGTGTTAGAGCACAGCAGATAATCCACCGTCCTGCCGTCACCGTCTTTTACAACATCGCAAATAATCGTGGCATGATTGGTCGGGCTGTCAATGCCCATCAAAATAAGATCCCCCGGCTGCCCGGAATAATAGTTTGCATTTACATCGCAAAGCAGCTTGTCGGGCGAAGCCGATGTGGCATAGGCTGTAAACCCATCCACATTGATCCACGACCTGTAAAATCTCTTTGGACTTTCAAAAAACCAACCATCCGTTTGCCGGATCCCACCCGCGTGCAGCACCTGGGACGCAAAATTCATGCAATTACCACCGAGCGCGTCATATGCCTTGTAGTTCGGATTTCTTGCGTTTACCCATTGACGGGCATACTCCACCGCAGCGGCTCTGTTGTACGGATGATCGCAGGCCGGTTCCTCCTTGATTTCGCCGCCATATTGTGCATTCCGCATTCCAATGTTGCTTAAAACAGTACCGATTTTAGCATCGGAGTTACTGCTCGCATCATATTTGAATACATAAAAGGGGTTGCACTCAGATTTGTGGTTGCTGATCCGCCATATGGAGTCATCCCCAAGCTCCAGGGTAAAGTGATGCTCAATATCAAACTCTCTGGATAGCACAGACAGTCCCGCATATTGCTGATCGCAGCTTTCCCAAACTTCAATCTCGACCTTTGAGGGAGAGATAGTACGAATGCCCGCTATCCTTAAACTGAAATTGTAATAACTTATATGTAAGTCAATGAGAGATCTTTCGCGAACAGCGATCATGCTATTCCAAATTGTCGTTTCTAACTTCTCAATGCTGTCTGAAGCAAATAAGTCGGGCTTTACGCTAACACTAAAGTCACCGATAGAGGAGTAAAACGAATCAAGATAATCTGTAATTTTGCTATACTGATTTTCAGTCAAGCCGTCACTTCTTTTGGCGGAGGTGTCTTTAGGCATTGGCTTGCTTTGTGGTTTCGAAGTCTCAATAACCTTGGTTTCCTGTTGAGGCTCAGAAGCGGGTGTAGATGTAGCTACCCCGGCAGCGCTGTCGGAGCGGTCAATATCCTCCTTGTCCTCGTGCGCCGACTCGCCTGCGGATGTGTTTTCGACGATTTCCTCGGGGATAAATGTTTCGTTGGAAGAGGCGGGATTTGTTTCATTTTTCGATCCGCAAGCCAGCAGTGAAAGCGCCATAAGCGCAGCCATGAGAAACGCTGCTATTTTTCTCAGTCTCATGATTTCTGATCCTTTCCTCTGTCAAAATTTGCCATTTTTCGCACTGTCCTATACAATTATACCAATTTACAGGTTATAATGCAAGCTTTTTTGAATCATTTGCCAGGGTGGAGTTTACTATGCTGCCTATTGAACCCACCAAGAGCTCGTTGAGGGGGGAGGAAAAAGAAGTGCCTTTTGCGCAGTGTGAGTGCGGTAAGGAAAACCAGCGTGTGTGTACACAGGCACACACGGTGGTTTCGATAGAATCTGATTATCAATGCGTAACTGCTGCGGTAGACCCACGGAGTTCGTAGGCCACCATAAATAACAAACTCAACAAGAACAGTTATTTTGCTTAGTTGACACTTGGGAAGCTGCATGGTAGAATTGAATCCAGCCGGGGGAGCCACAGCAGCCCCCATTTCTTTTCACACTATCAATTAAACAAAATAAAAATTTTGTTTAATTGAGCGGACGGATTTTGCCGTCTGCGGTTATAAATACCTCTCAGCCCCCATTTCTGCTCTTGCGAATCCTTTTGATATGCGATATATTTGAATTTATAAGTGAGGTGCTATATCATGGCCATGAATTACCGAGCGGACTCGCCGAAGATCCTGTTGGAGTTTCTGTCTTACCACGAAACGGTGAAAGCCCATTCTCAAAAAACCGTTGATGAATATTATCTGGACTTGCGTAACTTCTTCCGCTATATGAAGCAGCTCCGAGATCCGGCTCTTGCGGATTGTCCCTTGGATGAGATCGACATACGCGACATCGGCATCGAGTTCATTGGCTCCATCACCCTTACGGATGTCTACAGCTACTTGGCCTACCTCAGTCGAGATCGTCTGAACCGGCCTAACAGCGATCATTCCGAGAAAGGACTTTCTGCCTCTACCCGGGCCCGAAAAGTGGCTACACTTCGTTCTTTTTTTAACTATCTTTGCAACAAGGTCCATCTGCTGCCTGATAATCCCATTAAGGATATCGACTCACCCAAAATTAAGAAAACTCTGCCCCGGTATCTGACGCTGGATGAGAGTGTCCGCCTCCTGCAAGGCGTCGGCGGCCCTAACCGTGAGCGCGATCTCTGCATTTTGACCCTGTTTCTCAACTGCGGTCTGCGCATCTCCGAGCTCATCGGACTTAACCGCTCCGACATTCAGGATGATGCCCTCCGTATTCTGGGCAAAGGCAATAAGGTCCGTATTGTCTACCTGAATCAAGCCTGTAAGGACACCTTAGACCGCTATTTACAGGTTCGTCCGGTGGTGGGCGGCAAAGATCAGGATGCGCTGTTTGTCTCCCGCAACCGCCAGCGTATCAGCCGCGCCACGGTCCATAATCTTGTGAAAAAACACCTGTCCGATGCCGGTCTGGACAGCACAAAATACTCCGCCCACAAGCTGCGCCATACGGCCGCCACCCTTATGCTGCAAAACGGTGTGGATGTAAAGACCGTCCAGGAGGTTTTGGGCCACGAGCATTTGAATACTACCGAAATTTATACGCATATTGATAACGAATCTCTACGCGTAGCTGCAAAGGCAAATCCCTTGTCAAAGGTTAAAATACAAGGGAAAATTGAGGATTGATCCCGGTATTTCTTTTCAGTCCTCCTCCCTGCTCCCTTCCCTGCCCTTTTGCCTGCTTTTCGTAGTCCAAATCCCTGTCGATTCTTGACTTTATGTACCAAATGATGTACGATAAAGACTGTGTATTTCACTAAATGGAGGTCTCATATGAATACAGCCGAACTTTCCAAAATCTGTCGCCAGGTTCGCCGTGACATCATCAACATGACGGCCAATGCCGGCAGTGGCCACCCCGGCGGCTCCCTGTCAGCCGTGGAGCTTATGACCAGCGTTTTCCATAATCATATGCGCCTGGACCCTAAAAATCCTAAATGGGAGGATCGGGACCGTTTTGTCCTGAGCAAGGGCCACAGCGCTCCTTGCTACTATGCTGTCCTCGCCAGTCTTGGCTTCATCGATCGCAGCGAGTACGCTAACTTCCGTCAGCTTCACAGCATTCTCCAGGGTCACCCGGACTGCAAGAAGGTCCCCGGCGTGGACGCCTCCACCGGCTCCCTGGGCCAGGGCTGCTCCATTGCCGTAGGTATGGCTCTGGGTGCTAAGAAACTGGGTAAGGATACGCAGGTGTTCACGCTCCTGGGCGATGGCGAATGTCAGGAGGGGCAGATCTGGGAGGCTTTCATGTCTGCCGCCCACTATCACCTGGATAATCTCACTGTTATTATCGACAACAACGGCCTGCAGATCGATGGCACCAACGATGAGGTCATGTCTTTGGGTGATCTGCCCGCCAAGGTAAGGGCTTTCGGCTTCGACCTGTATGAGATCAACGGCCATGACCTGGACGCCATCGAAAAAGCTCTGGCCGCGCCCCATACCCCCGGCGTGCCCAAGTGTATTTTGGCCCACACCGTCAAGGGCAAGGGTGTTTCCTTTATGGAGAATCAAGTGGGCTGGCATGGCAAGGCGCCCAACGCCGAGCAGCGTCAGCAGGCTTTGCAGGAATTGGAGGACTGAGACCATGAGTGAAAAAATTGCGACCCGCGAGGCATACGGCAAGGCTCTGGTAGAGCTGGGTGCCGCCAATGATAAGGTTGTGGTGCTGGATGCTGACCTGGCCGGCGCCACAATGACCAAGCATTTCAAAGCCGCTTATCCTGACCGCTTCTTCGACTGCGGTATTGCCGAGTGCAACATGATGGATATCGGCGCTGGCCTTTCCACCATGGGCCTTATTCCCTTCTGCTCCACCTTTGCCATGTTCGGCGCAGGCCGTGCCTATGAGCAGATCCGCAACTCTATCGCCTATCCCAAGTTCAATGTGAAGATCTGCTGCTCCCACGCCGGCGTATCCGTGGGTGAGGACGGCGGCAGTCACCAGTGCCTGGAGGATATCGGTCTCATGCGCCTGATTCCCGGCATGACGGTCATTGTTCCCGCCGATGCCAAGGAAGCCCGTAAGGCCACCTTGGCCCTGGCTGAGTTCCGGGGGCCCGCCTATATGCGCACCGCCCGCCTGGCCACCCCTGTGTTCGAGGAGGATTACCCCTTCGAGATCGGCAAGGCCAATGTGCTTCGGGAGGGTAAGGATGTGGCTGTGTTCGCCTGCGGCCTGATGGTAGCCGAGGCCCTGGAGGCCGCCAAGCTTCTGGCCGCCGACGGAATCGACGCCGCTGTCATCAATGTACACACCATCAAGCCTATTGACGCTGCGTGCGTCACCGAGTACGCCCGGAAGTGCGGCAAGGTGGTCACTGTGGAGGAGCACAGTGTTATCGGCGGCCTGGGCGACGCCGTAGCTGAGGTGCTCATGGGCAAGGTCGATTGCAAGTTCAAGAAGATCGGTGTGAACGATCAGTTCGGCCAGTCCGGTAAGGCGCAGGATGTCCTCAGGGAATACGGCCTCACCTTTGATCAGATCGCGGCCTCTATCAAAGCCGCGCTGTAACTCCTATTCATTAAAAATCAAATCCCGGCGGAGTTTTTCCGTCGGGATTTTTGTATATAAAAAATGTATTTTTATGCACGAGGATGGGCCTTTTGGTAGACATCCTTCAGTTGCTTTTTTACAATATGTGTGTAGATCTGTGTGGAGGAAATGTCTGCATGGCCCAGCATCTCCTGAATAGAGTGCAGGTCTGCCCCGTTTTCCAGCAAATGCGCAGCAAAGGAGTGGCGCAGCATATGGGGCGTAATGTCCTTTTTGATTTCTGCCTTCTCCTGATAATACTTTATGATCTTCCAAAAGCCTTGCCGCGTCATGCGCTCTCCATTCATGTTCACAAACAGCGCCTTTTCCTCGTCACTGGTTACGATCCGTTCCCGGATGTGCGCGACATAGTCCTGGAGTGCCTTCACCGCACCGGGATATAGCGGGATACTCCGCTCCTTACCCTTGCTGCGGCAGACCACCAGCCCGGCAGGCAAATTCAGGTCGTCCACATCCAGGCTGATAAGCTCCGAGACGCGGATGCCTGTGGCATACAGCAATTCCAGCATAGCGTGGTCCCGGAATCCCTTCTCATCCACGCACTTAGGCTGCTCCAAAAACAATTCTACTTCCTTGTTGGTGAGGATCTCCGGGTACTTTCGCTGCACCTTTTTCGCTTTCAGGGCAGCGGTGGGATTTGTTTTTATGTAACCCTTGGCAAACATATAGGCGTAGAAGGACTTGGACGACGCCATAAACCGGCTCATGGTAGCCTGCGATTTTCCCAGCTGCTCCAGCCTTGTCAAATACTCCTGCAGCATTGCGTTTTTCGCCCGTCTGAGGTCTGATTTCTTCTGCTGGAGCCACTGCTGGTACTGGGTCAGATCCCGCATATAGGAGCTGATGGTGTTAGCGGACACATGTTTTTCCGTTGTCAAATAGCTGCAGTACAGCGCCAGATAATCCGTCACACCCTCACTCCTTTCCGATAATCATACAATGAATTTCAGTGCCAGTGCCGTCAGCTTCGGTACAAAGGTCAACTCGCACAGCCCACCCAAAGTCAGCAGCGCCGGGATCAAAAATAAGAATCGGCCTACCCGACCCGGCTGCAGAGACAGCTGCTTGGTCGCCCGCCGTCCGGCAATTCCCGGCGCAGACCTTCGCCTGTGCAAAGCCAAAAACAGCGATACCGGGAGGACGAACATTGCCCGAATCCCCAGCGTACACAGGGAAATCAAAACTCCCTGCTGCCCCAGCGCACCGGAAAAGCACGCAACGGCGTAGGACAGCAGAAAGCCCTCCAGTAAAAATATCCCGCAAAAGAAATAATTTGCATTGCGTAAAAAGCTGCAGAAAAAAACAGCGCACGGCATCCGATAGTATGCCATAGCCACGCCCAAAAGGGATGCCGCCGTCACGGTGCTGCCGGACTCAAGAGCCTGGGCATATGCAGCTAAATAGGTGCGGATCTCCGCATCTGCTCCGGCAGCCCGCCCGATAAAGTGCCCGGCGGTCAGCCCCAGCCCATAGGCCACGCTTAATAGCAGCAGCTCCGGGGCAAGCCGTCCCCTCGTCCGGCCGACTCGTTTTGCTAAGCGGTTCTCTCTCATGTAGCGCTCACCTCTCTCTATACCTATGAGACAAGCGTACCTTTTAGAAGAAAACATCTATACTATAAGCCAAAAAAGCAAAAAGAGCAAGGCTTTTGCGGCATATTTTCTTTTTTCTCCATTTATGCTAAAAAGTTATGTAAACTGAATTATGTAAACAAACGAAACCGGACAAAAAACCGCCTCTCTCGCACCCGCTTCCATCCAAATATGGACGCACCTCCATCCCATCGGCACAACATCTTGCGCCGCCAATCGAAGTCCGTCGAATAACGGCTCCCTCTTTAAAAATAATCGTTCTAAGCGTATTTTTGGAGGATTTGTCTATTGACGGCCCTTCCTGCTCCTGTGTTTTCCGGCTGTTCTGCTTCTTCTTTTCTTTTTCTTTCCCTCCGGCAGTATGGCAGAGACCACCGCCCCGCCCCATATACAGGCTGTAATATACCACCCGTTCGTTCTGAATTGCATATCGGTTCCGGCGGCCAGCGCTCCGCACCACACTGCAAGATACAGCAGCGCGCCCTGCACAGCGATGTGAGCCAGCCTCCCCTCCGTATTTTGCAGAGAAAAGCGGCAGCCTGCGAAGGCCGCCACGGCCCAGGTGACGCACATCCACACACCTTCCTGGCTCTCCTGCAATAGTTCTTTACTCTCCAGCAGTGCCCCCAGTGCCGCACCTACCCCGCACAGCAACACACTGAGCAGCAGACCCAGCCCTACCCTCTTGTTAACCCATGTCCCGATGCGCATAAAAAACCCTCCCCCAACTCATGCTGTTTCAGCATATTGGGAGAGGGTTTAATTTATGTTTGAAGCTATTTCAAAGTTTCAAAAACTTAGGCAGCAAGGCGAAAAGAATTTTTCGACACGCTGGGATTATTCCTTGTTTTCCTCGGCGGGAGCAGCTTCCTCAGTGGTCGTCTCCTCTTCGGCAGGTGCTTCCACTTCAGCAGTGGGAGCCTCCTCCTCCACTTTCTCAGCGGCCTTCTTACCGCGGCGGGGAGCGGCGGCAGCGGCAGCCTGCTCATCCAGGGTACCCACGGAACCGATGGCGGACTTCAAAAACTCTACACGAACCCGATCCTCACTGGTCTCAATGACAACAGTGCGGTCCGTGATGGTGACCACACGGCCATACACACCGCCAATGGTAGTGATCCAGTCGCCCTTCTTCAGGGAGCTGCGCATTTCCTCTGCCTGCTTTTTGCGCTTATTCTCGGGACGGATCAGCAGGAAATAGAAAATGGCCAGCATGACAACGATCATCAGGATGGAAGTCATTCCGCTACCACCGGCGGCGGTACCGGAACTGGACGCATATGCGATTTCAAACATGGGACATAATCTCCTTTTTTACAATATGACTGTATTATACAGAATCACCGGGAATTTTGCAAGACCTTTTCGGCCTGTTCACGGATTCTTTTCATATCTTTTGTGAAAGCTTTTCGCTGTACTCCGCTCGGAATGCCGCAAACCGTCCCTCATCCAGTGCATCCCGGATTTTTTGGGTCAGCTTATTATAAAAATACAGGTTATGCATTACCGCCAGACGCATGGCCAGTATCTCCTCCGCTGCAAACAGATGCCGAACATAAGCCCGGCTAAACTGCCTGCACACCGGGCAGTCGCACTGCGGGTCAATGGGGCCGTCGTCCAGCTTGTACTTGGCGTTTTTGATGTTCAGCGTCCCCTGCCAGGTAAAGAGCTTTCCGTGTCGAGCGTTTCGAGCCGGCATCACGCAGTCAAAGAAATCTACTCCCCTTGCCACACCCTCAATGATGTTGCTGGGCGTGCCCACACCCATAAGATACCGGGGCTTGTCTGCGGGCATATATGGCTCCACCGCCTCAATGATCTCGTACATAGTCTCCGTAGGCTCACCAACAGCCAGACCCCCGATTGCATAGCCGTCGCAGTCCAGCTTTGCGATCTCCTGCATATGCCAAATGCGCAGGTCCGGGAAGGTAGCGCCCTGGTTAATGCCGAATAGCATCTGTCCCGGATTCACGGTGCCCGGCAGCCCGTTGAGACGGTCATGCTCTTTTTTGCACCGCTCCAGCCACCGCAGCGTCCGCTCACAGCTGGCCTTGGCATACTCGTAGGTCGCCGGATTTTCCACGCACTCGTCAAAAGCCATAGCGATATCCGAGCCCAGGTTGGACTGGATCTGCATACTCTCCTCCGGTCCCATAAAAATGCGATGTCCGTCCAGATGGGAGGCAAAGGTCACGCCCTCCTCCTTGATCTTGCGCAGGCTGGCCAGGGAAAACACCTGAAACCCGCCGGAATCTGTCAGGATGGGTCCATCCCACCGCATAAATCGGTGCAGTCCGCCCATTTGTCTCACCACATCGTCTCCGGGCCGCAGGTGCAGATGATAGGTGTTGGACAGCTCGATTTGGCAGCCGATGTCCTTGAGATCAAAGGCACTGAGCCCTCCCTTGATAGCGGCCTGGGTGCCTACATTCATAAAAACCGGCGTCTGTACCATACCCCCGTGGGCGCACTGAAACTCGCCCCGCCGGGCACTTCCCTCTTTTTTAATGACCTTAAACATGGAATAAACTCCTTGATTCAGAATTCAGTGAATAAACATCGCATCGCCGAAGGAGAAAAACCGATACCTCTCCCGTACAGCCTCTTCATAAGCCCGCAATACATTTTCGCGGCCCGCCAGAGCCGATACCAGCATAATAAGTGTAGATTCCGGCAAATGAAAATTGGTAATAAGTGCATCCAGGACCTTGAACTTATATCCCGGATAGATGAAAATATTGGTCCATCCTGCCGAGGCACGCATGGTACCGTCCTCTCCGGCCCAGGATTCCACCGTTCGGCAGGAGGTGGTTCCTACGCAGATAACCCTGCCTCCATTTTTCTTCGTCTCATTGATCAGATCCGCAGTTTCCTGGGGGATCACGCAGTATTCGCTATGCATCAGGTGGTCTGTAATGTCATCTTCCTTTACAGGCCGAAAGGTACCCAGCCCCACATGAAGTGTTACATAACCCACCTTCACGCCCATCTTCTGCACCTTTTGCAGCAGTTCCTCCGTAAAGTGCAGCCCCGCCGTAGGCGCCGCTGCCGAACCAACTACCTTAGAGTATACCGTCTGATACCGCTCCCGGTCCTGGAGCTCTTCCTTGATGTAAGGCGGCAAGGGCATTTTCCCCAGCCGGTCCAGCACCTCCAGAAAGATCCCCTCATAGTTAAACTTCACCAGCCGGTTTCCGCCCTCCAAAACCTCGGTCACTTCCGCTGTCAGCTCTCCGTCACCGAAGCTGAGTCTGGCTCCCCGGCGCAGATGCTTCCCAGGCCGAACCAAGCATTCCCAGGTCTTATCACCTCGGTCAATAAGCAGCAGCACCTCGCAGGCGCCGCCTCCCGGCAGTCGCTGCCCGAGAAGCCGCGCCGGCAGCACACGGGAGTCGTTCAAAATCAGGCAGTCTCCCTTGTGCAGATAATCCGGCAGATCATAAAAATGCCGATGCTCCCAAGCACCGCTGTTTTTATCCAGCACCAGTAGCCGAGATGCATCCCGCTTTTCAATAGGCGTCTGTGCAATCAGCTCCTGGGGCAGTTCAAAATTAAAATCACTTGTTTTCATATTGTCTCATCCCGGTTCCTCATATGGAATATATTTCACACCATTATACTATATCCTGTGTTCAATTTCAAGGAAAAAGGGCTCCCCGCCGCGGCGAAGAGCCCGATTTAGCCAAAGCTCAGATAAATGCTCTGTGGAACACTTTCTTTCCCTTTTTGATGATAACGCCGTCACCGCCGAGAGCCTCTGCGTCAAAGGTTGCATCGATGGACTCCACCTTTGTCTCGTCCACGCTGATTCCTCCCTGCTGCACCAAGCGCCGGGCCTCGCTGTTGGACGCGCACAGTCCGCATTCCACCAGCAGTGCCATAATGCCGATCTTGCCGTCTGCCAGCTTCTCTGCCGCAATTTGGGTAGCCGGCATATGCGTGGCGTCCCCCTTGCCGGAGAACAGTGCCCGAGACGCCTCTCGGGCCTTGTCTGCCTCCTCCTGGCTGTGTACCAGCTTCGTCAGCTCGTAGGCCAGAATATCCTTGGCCTCGTTGAGCTTGGCATCCTTCCAGTCGGCCATAGCGTCAATCTCCTCCAGCGGCAGGAAGGTCAGCATCCGCAGGCACTTAATAACATCCGCGTCATCCACATTCCGCCAGTACTGATAGAACTCAAAGGGGCTGGTCTTGTTAGGATCCAGCCACACGGCGCCGGAGGCGGTCTTGCCCATCTTCTTGCCCTCGGAGTTCAGCAAGAGGTTAATGGTCATGGCGTGGGCGTCCTTACCCAGCTTACGGCGAATCAGCTCTGTGCCGCCCAGCATATTAGACCACTGATCGTTTCCGCCGAACTGCATATTGCACCCATAGTGCTGGAACATGTAGTAGAAGTCGTAGCTTTGCATGATCATGTAGTTGAACTCCAGGAAGCTCAGGCCCTTCTCCATGCGCTGCTTATAGCACTCGGCCCGCAGCA
>ERZ1026780.1122-NODE-1122-length-18552-cov-5.932313_pt1 | contig 18552 bp, 15 predicted proteins | sample MGYA00380126_ERZ1026780 | MGnify/ENA primary metagenome ERZ1026780 (study PRJEB33269, sample SAMEA4719762) | human gut metagenome | biome: human-associated habitat; feature: organic feature; material: feces | place: Cameroon | collected 2013-10 ... | reverse complement strand
GGGGAAAGGAGGACGCACCGCAGCGGGGAGGGCTGCCCGAAGCAAAGCGCTGGGTCAGCACGACAGGAGCGGAGGTTGCGTCCGACGCAAAAGCGTGTGTGTTCTTGTTAGGCGAAGGTACCTTCCCTTGAACTATCCCCCGCCCATATTCTCAGGCTGCTGCATCCACTCCACCACAAGTTTCTTGTGCGTAGGCAAAAGAACGGAATTTCCATAAAATGGTTGTTCGCCCGCCATTGCTTATGAGGGCCAGCGGCAGGCTGCCACTTGACAGGTTTCTTTCTTTGACTATAATGGTTGTAGGTACAACAATGTATATACAACAAAAATCAGTTTGCGGAGGGACCTATGGATATTACCGGACGGAAGATCACCAAAATTGCGCGAGAGGCGGAAAAGCTGGTTTTGGTTTCCCTGCGGGAAGAAGGGGTAGGCACGGCGGAGATCGATCTAATCCACGCCCTGCGGCACAACCCCGGCTGCACACAGGCCAGGCTGGCGGAGATTCTGCACGCGGATAAAGCGGCCATTGCGCGAAGAACAAAGAACCTGGAAGCGAAGGGGTTCCTTATACGCAGGGCTGACCCCAATGACCGGCGCAGCCAGCTGCTTTTCCCCACCGAAAAGGCGGAGGAGATGAAGTCCTCCAAAGCGGAGATCGAGGCTTCCTTTTACGAATATCTGACCTCAGCCCTGACCGAGGACGAAGCCGCCGCCTTTGCGGCACTGCTGGAGAAGCTGTACACTGCTTCCAAGGCTGAAAGCCGCACAGGATTCCCGCACTTCATCAAAGACCCAAAGGGAGCAAAACGCGATGAAGAATAAAAAGGTCTTTTATCCGGATAAGATCCTGTGCTACTTCCAGGCGGAGTGGCGGCCGCTGGTCTTTGTGACACTTTCCGGATTGATTTATAATATCGGCTTGCTTGCAACACCGTGGTTTGAAGGACAACTGGCCCAATGTCTGGCTGATATTCTGGGCGGGAACAGGACTGCCGAAGCGATGGTGACCCTGGTACTGGCCTATTTAGTCACCACTTTGGTTGTGCAATCGGCCCGTTTTATTAAACGCTTCTATGTCCGGCGCTTCGCCAATAACATCAACCGCCGGATGAAGGGAATCCTCTATGCCAATCTGGTGCGTCAGAGCCGGGCTTCCTTGGAACAGGAGGGGGCCGGAGAGCTGATGACCAAGGCGATCTCCGATGTGGATGACTGTGTGGAGGGCATGAGAAAATTCACCACCGAGATTTTTGATACCGGTGTGGTAATGGTGAGCTATGCGGTGATGCTGATGGTATACGACTGGCGGCTGGCGCTGCTTAGTCTGCTGTTTACACCGATTTCTTACCTGTGTGCAGCACGGATGAAAAAGCCGGTACAGTGCGCGGGGGCCGCATACAAAAAGGCTGCCGGCGCACTGAGTACTGCCACCCTGGACCGGACGGAAAACGCTGTAACCTACCGTATTTATGGTTGCGAGGACACAAGGGCAGAACACTATGAAGAGGCCCTAAAAAACTATGAGCGAACTTCCGTGCGGAACAATGTGTGGCAATCCGCGCTGCCGCCCCTATACCTAGCTGCATCGGGGGCAGGGGTGCTGTTCATTTTGTGGTTCGGTGCCGAAAATGTGCTGGAAACCGGATGGAACACCTGGGACATCGCGGCCTTTACCACCTTTCTTTCCTGCTTTACCAAGCTGACGGTGAAATCCTCCAAGGTAGCGAAGCTATTTAACTCCGTGCAGAAAGCCGAGGTTTCCTGGAAACGGATTCGGCCGCTGATGAAGGCACCGGAGCCGCTGGAAGCGCTCCATATCCCGCAGCCCGCTGATGTAACGCTTAAGGATCTTGCCTTTGCCTATGGGGAGGAGCCGGTTTTTTCCGGGCTTTCGCTGACGGCGCACCCCGGCGATATCATCGGTGTGACCGGCCCTGTTGCCTGCGGAAAATCCACCTTTGGGCGGGTGTTCCTCTGCGAAGCGGCCTATGACGGCTCGGTCTGTTTTGGCGGCCGGGAACTTTCGACGCTTTCCCCGCGGGAGATTGCCGGGATAATAGGATACCTGGGACATGACCCGGAGCTGAGCGCCGATACGGTGCGGAACAATGTACTATGCGGCAGCGAACGGGATGCCGCGCCTTATCTGGCGGCTACGGCGCTGAAGGACGAGGTGCTCTCGATGGAAAATGGCATGGATACCGTCATTGGCAGCAGCGGCGTGCGCCTTTCCGGCGGGCAGGCCCAGCGGCTGGCGCTGGCCAGAACGCTGGCGCACCCGCGCCCTGTGATGATCCTGGATGATCCATTCTCCGCGCTGGACCGTAAAACCGAGGATGCCATATTTTCCAATCTACGGGACTACGCAAAGGATAAGGTCGTATTCCTGATCTCCCACCGGCTGTACCACTTTCCGCAGATGCAGAAGGTGATCTTTATGGAGGACGGGAAAGCGGCCGTGGGGACGCACGAAGAGCTGATGGCGGATGTCCCGGCCTATCGCCGGCTGTATGAAAGCCAAACAGGAGGTGACAGGAATGAAGAATAACACTGGGGTATTTACTGCCCTGAAAGCGGCGGTGCAGACGCACCGTCTCCTTACGGTGGGGACCCTGCTGTGTGTAGCGGCTTCTGTAGCGGCCTCGCTGGTGCCGCCGCTGCTGCTGGCCCGCATCATAGACCGCCTGACCGGCGGACTGTCACTGACCCTTACTGCGGCATTTCTCTATTTTGGGAGCCTGGTGCTGGAGGGGGTATTTTCCTCGGCACAGGAGGCGCTGCTGGTGCTTTTCGGGCAAAAAATGACCCATGCGCTGCGCTCGGAGATGTCGCAAAAGCTGACCCGGCTGCCGGCCGGCACCCTGGCTGCCCAGAATCCCGGTGAAGTGGCCGCGCGTTTTTCCGGCGATGTGGATACCGTGGAAGCACTGTTTACCTCTGGAATCATCAGCATGGTAGCGGATGCCTGCCGGATCATTTCGATTCTGGCGGTGATTGCGGTGAAAAACACCGGGCTGGCGTTGATTCTTCTGTTGGTCCTCCCGCTTTTCGCTGTATTTACACGGCATGTGCAAAGAAAAATGCTGACCGCACAGCTGGAGAACCGCCAGGCCATTGCGGCAGTATCCGGGCAAGTACCGGAAACGCTGCACAACATCCGCACGATACGCGCGCTGGGACTGGAGCACTATATGGAACACCGCTATGACCAGCGCATCGGAGAAAGCTACGCCGCAGTGGAAAAAACAAATTTTTACGATGCCATTTACTCCCCGGTGGTACTGCTGCTGGACGCCGCGGTGGTAGGGATCATCATGCTGCTTTCCGCCTCCGGCCGGGCAGAGATACTGGCGCTGTTTGGAATGTCGGTAGGCACCTCGGTTGCCGTTATCAGTTACATTTCCCGCATCTTCTCCCCCATCGAAAGCCTGGGCATGGAAATACAGACCATTCAATCGGCCATGGCGGGCGTCCGGCGGATCGATGCCTTTTTGGCGCAGCCGGAACGCACCATTCCACCGGAGCGGGAAACGGCCGCGCAAGGTGATATTGTGCTCTCCCATGTAACATTTGGGTATGGCGAAAAGCCGGTACTGCGCGATTTTTCCATGACGGTAAAAGAGGGGGAGCAGGTCACGCTGATTGGCCGGACAGGTGCCGGGAAAAGCACAGTGTTCCGCCTGTTGTTGGGCCTCTACCGTCCGGAAGATGGCTCGATCGCCATTGGCGGCGTAAATGCCGCTGATATCAGCGACTGGGAACGACGCTTTTGCATTGGCTGCGTGGAACAACACTTTTCCCGTGTGCCGGGCACGGTACTGGACCAGATCACGCTTGGCGATCCGCGCATTACACAGGAAATGGCGCAAAATGCCGCAAGGCTTGCCGGGATAAATGAAACCATTCGGGCTTTCCCTGAGGGGTATGCCACCCCCTGCACGGAGGGAATGTTCTCACAGGGGGAATGGCAGCTGCTCTCCATTGCCCGCGCTGCCGCAGCCGATCCCTCCATTCTCCTGCTTGATGAGATCACAGCCAACCTGGATGCCGAAACCGAAGCCCGTGTACTGGAAGCCCTGCGCCGGGCCTCCCAGGGGCGCACCGTGCTTTCCATCTCCCACCGCATTTATGAAAATCTCGGTGGCAGGACGGTAGAAATAAAAGCAAACGACAGGTAAAATGAAACACCAACCTTTTCGCCCATTCTGCGTGTAACCAAATGAAACCAAGAAGGAGGGGGAAACGAGTTACTATAATATTCACCTGCGCCGCAACCGTATTTGCCCAGGAAAATCCATCGTCTGTGAGGAAGAGATAGCTGTAAATGAAAGAACACTATTAAAATAAATAATTACAGAGCCGCAACGGGTCGTCTTTCCGTTACGGCTCTCTTTTTTTGAATATACTATTGGCATTGGTCTTTCCGGCCGCATGCTTTTCACAGGGAAAATGATTCCCGGAGGATGACCACCGGCTCGTAGGAACGCACCACGGCAGCATTTGCGCCCTTGCGGATCATCTCTGCGGCCATTTGAACGGCACCAGCCGTCATCGCCTCGGTGGGCATTTCGATGACCGAAAGCGGCGGGGTACAGTACTGCGCCTGCTGGCGCTCTCCCAAGCCAAAGCAGACAAGCCCCACCTCCTGCGGGATGTGGATGCCTTCCTTTTGCATCTGGTGAGCCGCCCCAATAGCCATAATATCGGATGCAAATACCAGAAGCTCCGGCAGCGGGCCGCCGGTCATCATGGCTTTGATGCCCACCGCACCGCCTTCGTAGGTATCCTCCGCTTCCACCACCGCGTGGAGCGGTACCCGCAGACCATACTCCCCTGCTGCTGTTATGGCATCGCGGATGCGGCTGCTATCCGCCATAAAGTTGGAACGGTTCTTCAAAAAGCCGATGCTGCGGCAGCCCTTGGCACGGGCCAATTCCATCACCTGCCGCACCGCCTTGGCATAATCGGTATACACCGCGCCAAAGCCCGCCTGGCGGCGGTTATACAGCACCAACGGCAGATCCGTCTCCAGCTGGGCCAGGGCGTCCATATCCGCCGGGGAAAGACCGCCCAAAATGGCGCAGCTGTATGGGCTATGGGAGTGCAGGCCCTTTTCCTCGCACAGGTGCCCCTCCCGGAAGGTATTGACCACCAAATCGTAGTCCAGCTCCTGGCGCATGCGCTCCTGCTGGAAGGCGCCTAACAGCCGCCCCACATAGGAGGCTCTGCGATCCAGCGGCCAATACAGCGCCAATACCGGGCGTTCCGCTTCGCTGGCGCGCAGCCGCCGGGCCACATTACTGGGGCGGTAACCGGTGGCCGTCACGATCTCCAGGATGCGCTGTTCCGTGGCCGGGGAGACCTTCATCTCCCGCGCTTTGCCATTGAGGACAAAGGAAACCGTGGAGGGAGATACATTGGCGATGCGGGCGATGTCCTTGATGGTTGCCATAGCAAAGTCCCCTTTCTTTGTGATAGCTCCATCTTACCCAAATTTGCCCGGAAAGTCAATTCCTCCCGAAATGCTTAATCGTTTTTGCTTTTTGAAATTACCTGTTGACAATTCACTCTTCTCCCACTATAATCGAATTAGCTAAAACGATTTAGTTATTTTAAGAAAGGGTGAGTTCCTTGCCACAGAATGCTTTGCAGCAGCTATTACAGGCCCCGGCCGGCTCCCCGGTCACACTATCCCCTGATTGGTGTCTCATCAACGACGGTCCCTCCGGAGACCTGCCCACCATGGTACCGCAGGTAAGTCCGGCACGCCGCGCGCAGGTGGTGGTCATTCTTGACCATGATATCCCCGCCGGAAGCTTCCAGAGCGCTTTCCGCCAGAAAGCACTGATTGATTTTTCCCGGGCCAACTCGCTGGAGTTTATCCAATCCGCCGGGATCAGTTACCAGCTGCTGATGCAGGGGCGGCTGACATCCGGTTCCCTGCTGGTGACCTGCGGCCAGCATGTGGCACAGGTGGGTGCCATCGGTGCTTTGGGGCTGCGTTTTTCCCCCGAGGAGCTGGCACGGTGGCTGCGAGGCGGGGAGCTGACCCTGCCGGCACCGCAGCCGCTGCATATCAGTCTGGAGGGGGACTTTGCCCCCGGCACCACAGCCTATGACATTGCGCTGACCTGTGCGGGCAAAAAAGGAGCCGAAGGCCGCCTGCTGCTCCTGCATGACCACACCGAACGGGGGCTTACCCGCGCGGAAAAGCAGACGCTTTGTCTGATGGCACAGCAAGTCGGTGCGGTAAGTGCCCTGTTTACTGCGGAAGATGCCCCGGCCGATACCACACTGCGGCTGGAGGACTATCCCCCCTGCGCTATACTTCCCGGCAGCCTGCCGGAAGATCCGATGGAGGCCCAGCCCCTTACCGCTTTATCCGGTATTCGGGTGGATGCCTGCTTTATCGGGGGCTGTTCCTCCGGGCGGATAGAGGAGCTGCGCGAGGCCGCTGAAATCCTGCGGGGGCATCACATCCGCCGGGAGCTGCGGCTGCTAATCGGCTTTGCTTCCAACGCGGACTACCTGCAGGCCATGGAGGAAGGACTGATCGATGTGTTCCTGGACTGCGGCACACAGGTCACCAATCCCGGCTGTGCCTCCTGCCTGACCACCTCCATCGGCGTCATCGGGGATGGGGAGGTTATGGCCTCCACCGGCTGCTTTCACTACTCCGGCTGCTGCGGCACCCCCGCTTCCCGGGTCTATCTGGTTTCCGCCCGGACCGCCGCCAAAGCGGCGCTCAGCGGATATCTTTATCAAGCGTAACAGGAGGGCATGACTATGGATACTGTTTTTTCGGGCCGGATATGGAAGCTGCCCGATGATGTGGATACCGATACTATTATTCCGGGGCGGTACGGTGTGCTGCCCTCCGCGGAGGAGATGAGCCGCCACTGCCTGGAGCCGCTGCGCCCGGAGCTGGCCGCCGCGGCCCGGCCGGGAGATATCTTTGTGGCCGGGAAGAACTTTGGCTGCGGCTCCTCGCGGGAATTTGCCCCTGCCTGCATTGCGGCACTGGGCGTGCGGTGCATTGTGGCCAAATCCTTTGCCCGCATTTTTTACCGCAACGGCATCAATAACGGGATGCTGCTCATTGAGACGGATGACCTGTATGACCGCTGCGAGGAAGGCGATCTTCTTACCGTGGAGGTAAACCGCTGCCTGAAGGTAAACGGGCAGGTCATTCCCATCCGGCAGATTCCCGATAATCTGTTCGAGATCATCAAGGCCGGGGGGCTGGTGCCCCGCTACCGTGCCCTGAATGAGGCGGCCGAGGCCGCAGAAGCTGCCCAGAAGGAGGTGCGCTGATATGGGCCACACCATGGCTGAAAAGATCCTGATGAAAAATACCGGGCTTTCTCACCTGGCACCCGGCGATCTGATCATGACCCGGCCGGATATGTGCATGGTACATGATATCTACACCCCTTTTGTGGTGCAGAAGCTGGATGAGATGAAATTCCGCCGCCTGGCCGACCCGGAAAAGGCTGTGATCTTCCTGGACCACCTGTGCCCCACCAACCAGGCCACCGGCGACCCCCGCCACTACCACAAGGGGCATGAGCTTTCCGACCGATTTGGTATCCGCAAGCTGCATGCCGGGGAGGGGATCTCTCACACACTGATGCACGAATACCGCTATGCCCTGCCCGGCACGGTGGTGGTAGCTACCGACAGCCACACCCCCACCTACGGCGGGGGCGGGTGCTTCTGCACCGGGATAGGCTATACCGAAATGGCCGCCACCCTGGGCAGCGGCGAAATGTGGATGAAGGTCCCGGAAGCTATCCGCATTACGGTGGAAGGGGAACTGCCTGCCGGGGTATATGCCAAGGATATTGTCCTGCAGGTGCTGAAGGACCTGCGCTCCGATGGCGGCACCTATAAATCGCTGGAGTATGTGGGCAGCACCATTGACGCGCTGGATATGTCCGGCCGGTACACCATTGCCAATATGTCGCTGGAGGCGGGCTGCAAAACCGCGCTTTTTGCCGCTGACCAGAAAACCGCCGATTACTTTGACCTGCCGCTGGAGGACATCGCCTGGATCCATCCCGATCCGGACGCCCATTATGTCCGGGAGCTGCACTACCGGGCAGAGGAACTGGTACCCTATCTTTCCTGCCCGCAGGGCGTTGATAATGTTCACTCCATCGAGGAGGTGCAGGGCACCCCGCTCAATGAGGTCTATATTGGCAGCTGCACCAACGGCAGCCTGGAGGATATGGCGGTGGCCGCCCGCATTTTGCAGGGGTGCCATGTGGCCCCCTATCTCAAGCTTATCATCATTCCCGCCTCCATCGGCATCTATCGCCAGTGCATGCGGCTGGGGTACATCCGCACCTTTGTGGAGGCCGGCGCCATGGTAGCGCATCCCTGCTGCGGCCTGTGCTGCGGCCAGCCCTATGGCCTGATGAGCGATGGCGAGGTGGTACTGGGGACCAATAACCGCAATTTCATCGGGCGGATGGGCACCACAAAATCTCTTATTTATCTTAGCAGCCCGGCTACGGCGGCCGCCAGTGCCCTTACCGGTGTCATCACCGATCCCCGCACCGTGACTGCGGACTGATATTACAAGGAGGAATCATCATGGAGTATAAAATTGCTGTGATCCCCGGCGACGGCATCGGCGTAGATGTCATCCGGGAAGCGGTCCGTTCGCTGGATAAGATCGGCGAGGTTTACGGCCATCAGTTCCACAAGGTGGAGCGCCTGGTGGGCGGCTGCTGCATTGATGCCTATGGCGTGCCCATCCAGCCGGAAACACTGGAGCTCTGCCGGGAGTGCGACGCCATTCTGTTTGGCGCCGCCGGCGGGCCCAAGTGGGACCACCTGCCCCGGGCCCAGCGCCCGGAAAGCGGCCTGGCCGCCCTGCGCCGTGGCTTTAATCTGTTCTGCAACCTGCGCCCGGCCAAGCTCTACCCCGACCTGCGGGAAAATTCCCCGCTGAAAAACGAGGTGCTGGACCGCGGACTGGACCTGCTGCTGGTGCGGGATCTCATCGGCGGTATCTACTTTGGCGAAAAGGGCACCCGGGAGGGCGCCCGTGGTCGGGAAGGCTACGATGTGGAATGTTACAGCGAATTTGAGGTGGAGCGGGTGGCCCGCCATGCCTTCCGACTGGCGCAGGGCCGCCGCAAGAGCGTCACCAGCATTGATAAATCCAATGCGCTGGAAAGCTCCCGGCTGTGGCGGGAAACGGTGGCCCGCGTGGCGCAGGATTACCCCGATGTGCAGCTGACCAACCTGCTGGTGGATAAGGCCGCTATGGAGCTGACCTGCAATCCCTCCCGCTTTGATGTGATGCTGACCACCAGCATCTTCGGTGATATCCTCTCGGATGAGGCGGGGGTGGCCACCGGCTCGGTGGGGATGCTGGCCTCCGCGGCCATCAATGAGGATGGTTTTGGGCTCTTTGAGCCCATCCATGGCACAGCACCTGATATTGCCGGGCTGGGCATTGCCAATCCCCTGGCCGCTATTGCCTCGGCAGGTATGCTGCTGGAGATCGGACTGGGGCTGAAGGAAGAAGCCGCCGCCATCGACCGGGCCATCAATGAGGTGCTGCACCTGGGCTACCGCACCCCGGATATCTACCTGGAGGGCCGTGGGCTGACCAAGGTGACTACCGAGGAAATGGGCCGCCTGACCGCTGAACATATTCACCGCTAAGACAGGGAGGACACACCATGAAAGATAAGGTAAAGTACGGCCACGAGCTGCTGGATATCGAGATCCCCGAAGGGACTGACCTCAGCATCCTGCTGCCCAAGCAGCACCCCACCGGCGTTCGCTCGGAGGAGGAGATCGTGGAGGACGCGCTGGCCCATCCCATTGGGGCCGGGCTGCTGGCCGAGGAGATCCATGCCGGGGATACCGTATGTATCCTCACCAATGACATTACCCGCCTGACCCGCAGCCACATCTATATCCCCATTCTGGTGCGGGAGCTGAATAAGGCCGGTGTGCCGGACCGGGATATCACCATTCTATTTGCCAATGGGATGCACAGCGCCATGACCGAGGAGCAGATGTGCAGCCTCATCACCGAGGATATTTACCACCGTGTTACCGTGGTGCAGCACGACTGTGAGGAATCCCCCTGCCAGCTGGTGGGCACCACCAGCTACGGCCACGAGGTATGGGCCAACAAAATCGCCATGGCAGCCGATAAGCTCATTCTCACCGGCGGCATCCTGGTACACCACATGGCCGGGTTTGGCGGCGGACGCAAGGATATCATCCCCGGCTGTGCCCGCAAGGATACCATCCTCAGCAACCACAAGATGGTCATTGACCCCAATGCCCAGGCCGGTGTGCTGGAAAACAACCCCGTTCATCTGGACTTTATGGAGGCCTGTGCCTTTACCCATCCCGCCTATCTGTTGAATGTCATCTGCGATGACCACGGGATGATCTACCAGGCGGTGGCCGGCCACTGGCGGGAAGCCTACCTGCACGGCGCTGAGTTGGCCAAGGACTTCTACCTTTATCCCATTCCGGAACGCCCCGATATCGTCATTGCCTCCTGCGGCGGGTTTCCTAAAGACATCGACCTGCGGCAGAGCAAAAAAGGCTTCTACAATGCCAGCCGTGCCGTGAAAAAGGGCGGCGTCATCATCTGCCTGGCGGAGTGCCCCGAGGGATGCAGCAAAGAGATGGACGATCCCTTTGAGGAATGGCTGGGCCGCTATCCCGATAAGGACTCCGTGGTAGCGGAGCTGAAGCGCAAGGTGAATATGGGCGGGCTGAATTGCTATAAAGTCCGGGAATGCCAGGCCCACTGCCGGTTGATCCTCATCACTGCGCTGGACCAGAAGCGCATGGCTGAGGTAAATGTGGAATGCTACCCCAAGGAACAGCTCAATGAGGTCATCCGCACCGTTTTGGCGGAATATGACCACCCAAAGGTGCTGTATATGCCGCAGGCCACCCTTACGCTGCCGCTGGTGAAAGAATAAAACCTCTCCCCCGATCATTTGGTCGGGGGAGTTGCTGATTCTATTACATTTTGTGAGCCGCTGCGCTACAATAGGTCTATCCATTGATGCTGCCGGAGTGCCGGGTGCTCTCAGTACTGTACTGCGGCGATTACGCCGGTGTGGATGAAGCGTGGCTGACCCTGGGCCGTGAGGTAAAGGCCACAGGGAGCTGACCCCCACCGGGGCCCCGCGCATCCTTGGCATTGTGGCACCCTACACTGGGCGGGAGATCGAGACCCAACAGTATTGCTCCCGGCTAGTGCTGCCGGTGGAGGAATAAGCGAACATTGAAGCTCTTTTCCTTTTCCCCTACAATCCACAGTTTACTTGCCATACCGGAATATGTTACAATAAAAAAAGAAGTATGCAGAGAGGAGGACTGCCCGTGAATATCCGCGAACTGGCCAAAGAAGCCGGTGTTTCGGTTGCCACCATCTCCCGTGTCATCAACCACCCGGAGGCGGTACTGCCGGAAACCCGCGAACGGGTGCAGACCATCATCGAAAAATACAGCTACAACCCCAAGCCAGTCAACCGCGGGCGGCGGGCCGTCACCCTTATCGTTCCCGCGGCCAAGCAGGCACAGGCCCTGCTTTTGGGGGTGCAGTCGGTACTGGCTCCCAAGGGGATTTTGGTCAACCTGGTGGAGTCCGCTCCCTTTTCGGGCGGGACAGCTGCCTGCATTCAGGCTGCCGCCGCGGCAAAGCCCATCGGAATGCTGATCGCCGGGGAACCCTCTCTGCCACCGGAGACGCTGCCTGCAGAGCTGCCGGTCGTGCTGCTGGGCAGCTATGATCGATTGGAAAACTGCAATATCTGCGGCATCCATTACCGGGACGCCGCCGAAAAGATGGTTTCACATCTTCACGCTATGGGCCACCGCTCCATCTGGCTGCTGCAAAGCAGCGGAGAATCCCCCGAAAAGGCCGCCATTACAGCCGGTTACCGGCAGGCAGCGACTGCGCTGGGGCTGACTGACCGTCAGTGCCGTGTGCTGGAGGCGGAGGACAGCGTAGCGGGCGGCTATCGCATCTGCCGCGAGGAAATACTGACCGAGGAGCCGCCGCAGGCCGTCTTCGCTGTCAGTGATGAGCTGGCCATGGGTGTCATCAAGGCTGCACGGGAGGAAAACATTCCCCTGCCAGAGGGACTGGCCGTTGCCGGCTTTACCGGCAGTGAGGCTGCCGCTGTCATCACCCCGGCGCTGACCACTATGGAGCACCCGCTGGAACGGCTGGGCGCCGTAGCGGCCCGCCGCCTCATCGAGCTCATCGAGGACAGCGCGCTGTACCAGGTGGAGACCCACGAGATCGTACTGAAATCCAAGCTCAAGATCCGCCGCAGCTGCGGCAACCGTAAAGAGATCTACGAGCTGTTTGAGTAAAGGAGGGCATGAGATGTCGTTATTATCCGTCAATTTTATGGGCCTGCCGCTCAAAAATCCTATTATAGCGGCAGCCGGCCCCTGGTGCCGTGATGCCGCCGCTATGCAGAAGGCCATTGATGCCGGTGCGGCGGCTGTTGTTACCGAAACCATCACCCTGGAAAAAAGCCACATCGTCAGCCCACGCGTCTTTTACCGTCAGGGCGAAGTCTACAATACCACCTTGTATAGCACCATGACTCTGGAGGATGTGGAGCAGGAGGTAGAGCGCCTGCAAAAAGGCGATGCCTTCCTCATCTGCAATATCCGGGGAACGACTCCTTCCGAGCTGCGGTACCTGGCCAGCCGTATGCAGCGCCTGGGGGCAGATGCGCTGGAGCTGTGCTGCTTTACCCCCATTGGCACCAAGCTGGAGGACATCAGCATCCGGCCGGAAGAGATCGGTGAGATGGTCCGCGGCGTCACCTCGGCCGTGGAAATCCCCGTCACCGTGCGGCTGCCGCACCACGCGGCACTCAATCCCGCTTTTGCCCGCCAAATCACCCAGAACGGTGCCCGCGCCATCAGCGCCATTGAATCGCTGGAGGGCATCAACGGCGTGGATATTGAAAGTGCCCGCTGTGAAATGGCCGCGATCGGCGGTTACACCGGCAGCCATCTGCGGCCGCTTTCGCTGGCCGCTACGGCGGTACTGCACCAGCTGGCCGATTGCGAGATCGCCGCGATGTGCGGTGTGGAGGACTGGCACAGCGTCATCGAATTCCTGATGATGGGCGCCACCACAGTGCAAATGGGCTCCGCCATCATGCTGCGGGGCTATGGGCACATCACCGAAACATTGCGCAAGCTGGAGGACTGGCTGCGGGAAAAGGGCTATTCTTCCCTGGATGAGCTGCGCGGCAAAGCACTCGCTTCTCTTTCCGCTTTTGAGGAGCTGCCAGAGCGCCTGCTGCGGGCCAAAATGGCCGCTCCCTGCGATGGCACCTGCCCCGATGGCTGCCGGACACGCTGTGTGGGTGCCTGCCTTTATGATGCCATTTCCCTGGGGGAAAATGGCATCACAGTGGATGCCGCCGCCTGCACCGGCTGCGGCCTATGCGCCTCCCTCTGCCCCAAAAAGCTCTTCATTATGAAGTAAATTCCAGCCGGAGGGCCACTGCTCTCCGGCTTTTGTTTGATATGAATGTAACAATGAACAAATGTTACATCAAAATGTTGTCCATTCCGCTGAAATATTAGCGAAAGCGTAAAAAACTATTGAAATTTTGGCGAATCCTTGCTAAGATGCAGATGTAACAGATAAACAATGTTACATTAAGAAGCAAGCGCTTGATGTTACAAAAAGATCTGATGTTTTGGAAGGAGTTGTCCCCTATGTCAAAGATCCCCGTCGGCTACGGTCTGAATGACTGCCCGCCCATCAAAGAAACGGTCCCGCTGAGTATCCAGCAGATCGTCGTTCTCGTTTTTAATGTTCTGCCTGTTCCGCTGCTCATCGGCGCCGGCATCGGCCTTTCCGCCAGCGAGATCACCATTCTGGTAGCCGGCTGTCTGCTTGTCACCGGCATCGCCACCCTGCTGCAAACGGTCGGCGTAGGCCCTATTGGCGCGCGTCTGCCCATCCCGCTGGAGTGCAGCTTTGTATTTGTTGCCCCCGGCATTGCGCTGGGTGCCCAGTACGGTTTGGCGGCGTTCACTGGTGCCTGCCTCGTCGGCAGCATCATCACCACCATCCTGTGGACCGGCCTGCATAAGCAGCTTTCCATTCTGTTCAAGCCCTACATCACCGGTGCGGTCGTCATGGCCCTGGGCCTCAGCCTTTGCAGCGTCGGCATCGGCTACTGCGCAGGCGGCGTAGGCTCCGCCGATTACGGCGATCCCATTAACCTGCTGCTGGCTGCCGGCACCATCATTATCATGGTTCTGCTCAACCACTTCTGCAGCAAGAACTTCCTCTCCAAGGCCTCCCCCCTCATCGCCATCCTGATCATGAGCGCCGCGGCTGCCGCCTTTGGCAAGCTGGACCTCTCCCCCATTGCCGAAGAGGCCTGGATTCGTATTCCTCAGCCCCTGCACTTCGGCATCAAGTTTGAGCTTGGCCCGATCATCTCCATCTCCATCCTGTGCTTCATTGCCCTGGTTGAGCTGATGGGCGACCAGACCACCGCTTCCATGCTGGCAAAGAACAGCCTGCCCACCAGCCGCGAGACCAAGGGCGGTGTGCTGGCCCAGGGTGTTGGCAGCGTTATCTCTTCCATGTTTAATATGGTTCCCGTCATCAGCGGCAGCGCCAATATCGGTCTGTGCGGTCTTTCCGGCGTTACCAGCCGCTATGTCACCGCCATCGCCGGCGGTGTAGTAGGTCTCTGCGGTCTCTGCCCCAAGCTCTGCGCTGTATTCTCCTGCATTCCCTCCGCTGTTTTGGGCGGCGTGGCACTCTCCGCTTTCGGCACCATTCTGGTTTCCGGCATGAATGTCATCCACAATGGCGGCCCGCTCACGGCCCGTACCACCACCATCGTTGCCATTTCCCTGGCTGTCGGCGTTGGCTTCAGCGCAGCTCCCGATGCTTTGGCAGCTCTGCCCTTCTGGGCCTCCAGCCTGCTCAGCGGCGTACCCGGCACCGCCATCACCGCTGTTGTTCTCAGCCTCATCCTGCCTGAGAAAAAGGAAGAAAAGGCCGCCTGATCCCGGCGAAAGGAGAAAACATTATGAAAACCGTACTGTACCAAAATGCCGATTGGATCATCACCATGGATGAGGAGCGCCGCCGCTACCGTCATGCGGATCTGCTCATCAGCGGCAAGGAGATCAAAGCCATCGGCAAAAATCTCAAGGATACCCTTGGTGATACCGTCACCATCGATGAAACCGTAGATGCCAGCGGCCGTGTTATCCTGCCCGGCTTTGTCAATACCCATCATCACACCTGGCAGACCCTCATCCGCAATATCAAGGCCACCCAGGGCCTGCGCCTGGAGCCCTGGCTCACCACCATGTATGAGATCTATAAGGACCTAAATACCGATGTGGCCCGTGCCGGTGTATATGTGGCACTGGGCGAGGGGCTGAAAACCGGTATCACCACCTCTAATGACCTGTGGTATCCCCATCCCGTCGGCGTTACCTGCCTGGTGGATGCCGAGATCGAAGCGGCCAAGGAGCTGGGCATCCGCTTCCATCCGGTGCGCAGCTATCACTCCGTCACCAGCGATATCGTCCCCCCTGAGGTGGTGGACAGCATCGAAGGCGTTATGGGCGATGCCGAGCGCCTGGTAAAGAAGTACCACGATCCTTCCCGTTTCTCGATGTGCCAGGTCGGCATCGGCCCCAGCATCGCCTATTATGAAACGGAAGAAATCGTCCGTGCTACCATCGATCTGGCCGAAAAGCTGGATATCAAGGTGCATGGACACCTGGCGGAAAGCCGCGGCGAAGTGGCCTTTGTGGAAGAGCACTATGGCTGCCGTCCCGCCGAGTGGTTCCGCCGCCACGATCTTCTGGGCGACCGCTTCTACTATGCCCACTGCATCCACCTTAACGATGAGGAAGTACAGCTGATGGCAGATACTAACACCGGTATCTCCACCTGCCCCATCTCCAATATGTACCTCAGCTCCGGCTCCTGCCGCATCCCGGATCTGCTGCGCGCCGGCGTCAAGCGCTTCGGCATCGGCGTGGATGGCGCTGCCAGCAGCAACTCTGCCAGCATGATGGAGGAGATCCGCGTCAGCTATCTGCTCAACCGTCTCAGCTGGGGCGATGATTCCATCGGCTGCGAGGATATCCTGTACCTGGCCACTGCTGGCGGCGCTGCCGCCCTGGGGCGTGACGATATCGGTCATCTGGCGCCCGGCATGGCAGCGGATTTCACCCTGATGAACTGGGACCAGCTGCAATATGCCGGCGGCTGCAATGACCCTGTGGACTGTATTGTCCTCAGCGGCGATGCCCGCATGATCGAAACCGTCGTGGTAAATGGCGAAACCGTTGTAAAGAACGGCCGCCTGACCAAAGTGAACGAGGAAGAAAAGCGGGACTACGCTGCCGCAGTGGGCCGCGAACTGCTAACCAAAGCTTCTGCCCGTATCCCCGGTCTCAAGGCCGACCTCGTATGATTTGATCTTCCCTTCTGACCTCCTCAAATAACCTCTATACAGCACAGCAGCCCCCGGCCGTCATGGTCGGGGGCTGCTTGCGTTAGGCATTCAATCATTGGTGTTCCTAATGAGACTCTTATACGCCCTGATATTACAAAAGAAGATAATTGAATAATCTTCCATTCAGATTATTCATCATAAAGCGTTATTTTTCGACAAAGATTTCTTGATTTTCAGCCAAAAATGCTATATTACAGAATAAACAATAAATTTTATATAGAAAGGGTAATTTTTGTGTGCGAACCAAATACGGAAGAAATGACGATGTCGAAATTCTACGCGGCAGTCGGGGGAGACCTTTCCGATGTGCTGGAGCGGCTGGAGGATCTAGACATTGTCAAATTTTATTTACCGGAATTTGAGAATGATCCCTCCTACGAGGGACTGATGCAGAGTCTGAAGAATGGTGACCTGCAAAGCGCCTTCCGTGCGGCGCACACACTAAAGGGCATCGGTTATAATTTGGGTCTAAACCGGCTGGGAAACCGCGCAGCAGCCCTTTGCGAAGTACTGCATGCCGGGAGCGTCCCCACACCGGAATTACTGCGGCAGTTGACCGAGGAATACCGCTGTGTGATCGATGCAATCCATGAGCTGAAAAGCGAAAATTAAGTAGTAATTCAAATAATCAAGGGGTTTTCTCTTCCAATTTCTCGGTAAAGCGCGCCAAAATCAATGTTTGGCCCATTTTCTCCCTTTATTCTGCTACAATCAAGACACCAAAGCGGAAAGCACCGAACCAGGTGTTTTTTAGAGAGTATTGAGGAGGAAAGAGCTATGGTAAACTATTATGTGATCAGCAAAAACGAGAAAGCGGCCGGCCAGGGCGGAGAAACCCTGTATGGGGTATGTGCCTGCACCCTGCACGATGGCGTTATGGAAGTGCAGAACTGCATCTATGGCATATCCGGTGACCTGACCTGGCTAAAGACGCTGCGGGATAAACTGAATGACGGCGAGGTGGACCCGGTGCATCTCGGCGATATTATAGCGGATGAACTGTACATGAGGGCGCATTAACTGCGCCCTCTCATCCGGGAAGGACCTGTTTTTATGCGTTTGGCAATTTGTGATGACAATGAGATGGAACGGAGAATCTTGCACAGCCTGCTTAAAAAATACTTTTCCGAAGCATCCATCAGCTGCGAATTCACCTTATATGACCGTGGAACAACACTTTACTATGATATTATGGATGGAATGGAGTTTGATATCATCTTCCTCGACCTGTTCATGGAGGATTCCTTCGGCCTGACAATTGCGAAAAGTCTGCGGGAGCTCTTCTACCGTGGCAGAATCGTATTCTGCACCGCCAGCGCCGATTACGCACTGGAAAGCTACAGCGTCTATGCCTCCGGGTATATCGTAAAGCCGTACCGGATTAAGGATATCCGACACACGCTGGATTGGCTTCTGCCGGAATACCAAAGCGGCAGCTATGGGCTTGTGCAAAAATCCTCGATTAAATTCATCCCGGTCAATGAGATCATGTATGTAGAAAGCAGCAATACAAAGTGCATCCTGCACCGGGCGGATGGCCGCACCTACCATGTATATAAAAAACTGAATGAGATAGAGGCAGAGCTTAATGACGCACGGTTTTTGCGCTGCCACCAAAGTTACCTGGTCAATATGAATTATGTCAGCGAGGCCAATGACAGCTTCGTGCTCCAAAATGGGGATATGGTACTCATCCGGGCAAAAAGCAAACGAATGATCCTGCAAAAGGTACTGGAATATAAGGAGAAAACATACAGAATGCGCGACTATTTATCGAAGCACAGCATGGTGTGACAACTTTGCCGTAAAAAAGCTGCTGCTCCACGATGGCCTGCAAAGCGGGTAAAATCATTGCAAAGAAATAGCACAGGGCGGAAAAGACATCGAGGCCGTTCTTGTGAAGCGCAATCATTCGCATAGCACTACTGTGTAAAATAGAAAGGGGGGTTCTCGTGCCCACCATTGTTGCCCTAGGCGAAATGCTCATTGACTTTGCCCCGGTGGCTGCCGACGC
>ERZ1026780.1119-NODE-1119-length-18583-cov-17.646481_pt1 | contig 18583 bp, 19 predicted proteins | sample MGYA00380126_ERZ1026780 | MGnify/ENA primary metagenome ERZ1026780 (study PRJEB33269, sample SAMEA4719762) | human gut metagenome | biome: human-associated habitat; feature: organic feature; material: feces | place: Cameroon | collected 2013-10 ... | reverse complement strand
GGCCGATAAGGGAAGGCGGTATGTGCGCCGGAGTTTTACGGCGGGCATATGCGGCATATGCTGTTATGGTGAAATATAACCGTAAGGGAGAAGAAAATGAAAAGGAAGAATAAAAGCGGCGGTGCTGCGGCGATAATGGCGGTGTTTATGTTTGTGCTTGTGTTTTCAGGCTGTGACGGGGAAAGCGTGCGTGAGCAGCCTGCGGACAGGGAGAATTATATGACGCGCTTCTGCGTGGTGCTGGACGCGGGGCACGGGGGCGTGGACGGCGGCGCCTTGGGGATATCCACCGGGGCAAGGGAGGCGGAGATAAACCTTGCGGTGACGCTTAAAACGGGAGCACTGCTTGAAAGCGCCGGGGTGAGAGTGGTGTACACGCGAAAGGGGGAAAAATCGCTGTGCCCGGATGAAAAATACAATAAGAAGCAGGATATGCGCCTTAGGGGGCAGGTGATAGATGCGGCAAAGCCGGATATAGTGGTATCGGTGCATATGAATTCCTATCCGGATTTGCGTGTACGGGGTGCGCAGACCTTTTACTATCCGGATTCGGAGTGCGGCAAGGAGCTGGCCGAAAGCATACAGAGGTCGCTGAAAATGGCGGACCCGGACAACAAGCGCACGGTGAAGGCGGAGGATTTTTTCCTTTTGCGCACATATGCGGGGCCGAGCGCGCTTGTGGAATGCGGGTTTATGACCTGCCCGGAGGAAGAAAAGCTCCTGCAGGAACAGGAGTATCAGGAAAAGCTGGCTTATTGCATTTTTGACGGCATAATGAGGTATCTTATGCGGCCGTAGGGGTGAAAGCATTAAAAATTGATGACACCCAGATGCTCAAGGAGTATTTTTATGCCTATGAGGATAAGTATAATGCCGCCGGCGATCTCGGCGCGGGCCTTGTACTTGGCGCCGAATACGCTGCCTGCCTTAAGCCCGGCGGCGGATATGAGAGCGGTGGTTACGCCGATTATTGCAGCTGCTATGAAGATATTTACCTCCATAAGGGCAAAGGTTATGCCGATTGCCAAGGCATCAATGCTGGTGGCTACGGCAAGAAGCAGCATGGATTTGAAGCCGAAGGAGGTGTCGGTTTTTTCGTCGTCGTTCTTTATGCCGTCATAGAGCATTTTGCCGCCGATAAGGCCAAGGAGCACAAAGGCTATCCAGTGATCCACGGCGGTGATGTATTTTTCAAAAGCACTGCCCAAAAGATAGCCGAGGGAGGGCATGAGCGCCTGAAAGCCGCCGAACCACAAGGCCACGCAAAGATAGTGGATGGGCTTTGGCTTGCCGGAGGCCAAGCCCTTGCATACGGACACTGCAAAGGCATCCATGGAAAGCCCTATGCCGATAAGCAATATTTCCCATATACTCATATTATCACCCCGCGCCAAGCGCTGCGAAATTTTGTGTTTGTGCCGCCGTCCGGCGGCAGAGCTGTGTTTGTTTTATAGACTTATTACCGCATGCATTGCAAAAAGAAGCTTGCGAAGAATGTATGCATAAGCAATCATATACGCATATGTGCCGTAACACCGCAGCAACCGCCGAACATGCGTGCGGCGGTTGCTTGACTTGCGGTATTGAAATTATTTATCGTTTTTTTCGGACGATTTCTGTGCCGCGTGTTTTTGCATGGCAAGAAAGGTTTCGTCGCTTATGCAGTGCTCAATGCGGCAGGCGTCCTTTGCCGCCGTTTCGGGAGACACACCGATATAGGTGAAAAAGGCGGTGAGCATCGTGTGGCGCTCGTAGGTTTTTTGGGCGATAGCCAGCCCGGAATCGGTGAGGTGAAGGTGCCCCAGCTCATCCACGGTGAGATATCCTCCCTTTTTGAGAAGCCCCACTGCGCGGCTTACACTGGGCTTGGAGTAGCCCATTTCTTCACATACATCAATGGAGCGAACGCTTTTTCCGCTTTGGGAAAGGATGTATATGGTTTCAAGATACATTTCGCCGGATTCCTGAAGATGCACGGTATTACCTCTTTTGAATTATTCCGAGCGCGTTTGCCCCTATTGCAAGGGGGAGTGCGGCGTGCCCGGGGCGTATGTTGCAAAGCCGTAAAGCCGTTTGCGAGCCGTTTACACCTTTACAAATATATTTTATTTATTATACCACGGGGGTATGACAAAGTCAATGAAGGAATTGTAAAGAGGAAAAAAGGGCGTTTGCAGAGGCTGCAAAAGCGCAGAAAGGGTGAAATATTAAAGGATATAACGGCAAAAACGAAAAAAGCTGTGACAATATAAGCCTTGTTTGATATAATTTCGTACAGAAGTGCGGATTTTTACGAGCCGGCGTTTTTACCGGCGGCTTTTTGGCGTTTCGGACAAGGGTGTACGGCGCAAAATAAAGGAAAACAGCGGTACGGAGAAAGACAATGGATAAAAAATGCGTAAATACGGAAGCGGGAAAGAGCAATGACGGAAAAGCGGGCGCAAAAAGAAAGACGGACAGGCTTGACCGTGTTCTGATTGCGGTCGCGCTGCTTTCGGCGGCGGCGGGAATGGTGTGCGCCGTTTATTACTATGACATATATCCCGTTTTTCATGCGGCGGATGCGGTGATAATCGCTTCGTTCTGCGTGCTTGCGGCGGTGCTGGCGGTGAGCATCTTCCGCCTTATTGTGCATATGAGCTCGGGCAGGTTCCGTGCGGGGGTGCTGATACCGGCGGCTGTTGCGATAGTGCTGGGCGCGGTTTCGTTTTTTGTGTGCAGCAGTGCGGACAGATGGACCGTGGTGAACGGCTTTGATAAAAACCGGGCGCGCTATAATGCGGCGGCGGAATATCTTGCACAGCAGCCTTACAGCGCAGAGACCGAGCTGCCTGCGGAGTATACCGACCTCAGCCGCGGAAGCGTTAAAAGAGTGGAATGCGCGGGGGGAAAATATATTTGCAGCATATTTACGCTGCTTGAGCATGAAAACCGCTTTGAGGGTATACTGTATGTTCCCGGCAATACGCCGGTGATATACTATGAGATAACAAACGGCTGGAGCAGCTATGCATATGAGGATCTGGGCGGGGGCTATGCATGGATAGTGCTGTATAAATAGCGGTATTACGGGATGAGAACGGCAAGCGCGGATTCGGACGCATTAAAAGAGAGCGTTTCCGTGCGTGCTTAGAGATAAATAATCGGAGGATAAGAAAAATTGAATTTTGAGGAATTGGGGGTTACGGGCGGCATTGCCCGCGCCCTTAAGCAGATGAATTACAGCACATGCACGCAGATACAGCAGGAGGCCATTCCCGCGATGCGTGAGGGAAGGGATGTTATAGCCAAGGCTCCCACGGGAACGGGCAAGACCTTTGCCTTCGGCATACCGATACTGGAAAAAATAAACGGCGACAACAAATGCGTGCAGGCGCTGGTGCTTGCCCCCACAAGGGAGCTGTGCATACAGATAGCCCAACAGCTGCGCCTGCTTGCAAAGTATATGCAGGGTGTGCGCGTGCTGGCGGTTTACGGCGGGCAGCCGATAAACAAGCAGATAGAGGCGGCAAAGCACTGCCCCAATATCGTAGTGGCAACTCCGGGGCGGCTGAGCGACCTTATGCACCGGGGCGCGCTGGATATGAACGCGGTTACAACGGCGGTGCTGGACGAGGCCGACGAGATGCTGGATATGGGCTTTGTAAAGGATGTGCGGGCGATACTGGACCGTTTGCCCGCAATGAAGCAGATGGCGATGTTTTCCGCCACCATATCCCGCGAGGTTATGGACATAGGCTGGCTTTATCAGCGGGACCCCGCGGAGATCACGGTGGAGCCGGAGGCGGAGAGTATGCCCCTTATTAACCAGTACGCCGTGGAATGCTCGCTTGGATCAAAGCTGGGGACGCTGCTGGATATTATGGAATACCGGCGCTTCAGACGGGTTATTATTTTCTGCAACACAAAGAAAATGACGGAGCGGCTTTATACTCAGCTTGCGGCAAAGGGCTTTTGCGCGGACTGCCTGCACGGCGACATAAAGCAAAGCTCGCGCAACAGGATAATGCAGGAGTTCAAAAGCGGCGATATCGATATGCTGGTGGCCACCGATGTGGCGGCGCGGGGCATAGATGTAAGCGGCATTGACGCGGTGTTTTCCTATGATGTGCCGCAGGAAAACGCCTACTACCTGCATCGCATTGGGCGCACGGGGCGGGCACGCAATGTGGGGGATTCCTACATATTCTATACCTTTGCGGAAAAATTTCGCCTTGAGGATATAATACGCCTTACCAAAAGCAATGTGACCTTTATAAGAATAAACGCACAGCACGCCATAGAGGAGCTGCCGCAGGAGCAATAGGCGTTTAATTATTAAAATTTAACAAGCACGGCGCACCCGAAGAGCTTCGGGTGTGTTTTTTTACTTTTCGGGCGCCGGGCTTTTGCGAATTTGCTGCGGATTCGACGCGGCGGAAGCGGATCTTATCTGCTCGATTATAAGAAGGGCCTCGGCCTCCTCCTCGATAAGCCGAACCAGCTCGTACGGGTGCATATCAAAGGCTGCGGCAATGCGCCAGACGGTTTCGAAATTTGCCTGCTTGCTGCCGCTTTCTATCATTGCAAGATGGCTTCGCGCAAGCTGTGCAAACCCGCTGAAAACCTCCTGAGAAAGCTTTTTGCTTTTTCGTATTCTTCGCACCACTCGGCCGACGGCGTAATTGTTGAATTCTGTCATCGCAGACACCTCCCGCGTTCCAATTTATAGGAAAAATGCGGATTTGCGGTCTGCGATAGCAGACAAATGCAGCGGGGCACAATGCTAAAATAGATAAAAATACATTTATATTGTTTAATAATGTAAGGAGGGCGATATATGAGTCGGACGGCAAAATTTTCGGATAAGGATGGGGAATTGGTGCGGAAAATACAGGCGTATCAGAAGGAAAAAAGGCTGCCGAGTTTTATTGAAGCTGTTCGTCAGCTTTGTAATGATGCTTTGCAGCTGAAAAAAATAACAAAGTAAAGGAAGCGAGGAAAAATGAAAAAAGTTTTGATTTGGATTTTGGCTTTAGTGATGGTTTTGGGGCTTGCGGGGTGTTCATCGAAACAGACGGAAGCGACGAATACGGCAGAGCCGACAGAAACTAACGGCAAAGAGATATTGTCTTATGATGAAATGCTTGAAAAAGCAGAAAGAATAGAACTTTCAGACATTTATGCTGATGCTGACGAAAATGCACTTAGAGCTGAACAAGAATATGTTGGAAAAATATATAGAGTAAGTGCCTATGTTTCAGAGATAAGTAAAGATAATTTCAGCACACCCAATTTTATAAATTATGGTTATCACTCTAATATAAAATTAGCCAGTAAAGAAGATTTAATCAATTTATCAAAGAGCAATACTTATGAAATTGTGGGAATAATTACTTCAATCGATAACGGCACTATTGTATTTGATAATGCTTATATAATAGATGCTGGTAATTATAATTTTGTTTTAGATGGTTTATATTATAGCGTGACAGGTAGTATAGACCCATCAAGATATAATCTTACAGTTGAAGAATATTTGAAAAGAAATCCTCAAAGGTTAGAAGAAAATTTGAGTAAAGATGATGACATTGAATTATTTGTTTTTGCTACGCTTAATGCTTCTGGCAAAGATGGGGCAGATCTTTATTTGCCTAACATAGATGATAATGGAGAATTGGCGCTTGAATTGAAAATCGGTAATAGTACATATAAGACTGTTTTTAATGTAAATGATTTTGAAAATAGAATGTCAAAATTCTTTGACGGCTACAAAGATGGTTATTATCCAAGGAATGCTTCACTTAAAGCGGGGAGTGGTGATAGTGCAGAAATAGCAGGTTTATTCTTTGTAGAATATGGTGTTTATAAAGAAGCGGTTGAAAACAACACAAAAATAACTATTGCCTGGGGCGGAAGATATATGATTACCGCAAATGCACAGGATATTGTTAAAATTGATAGCGTTTCAGCTATTGCGGAAGTGCTTAATAATAAGTAGTCTTACTTATAGCCTCCCATTGCGGGAGGCTTTTTTATATCTGTGGGGGATAATGAGAGGCGGGGAAAGGAAAAAATACACCGCACGAGAGGTTCGTGCGGTGCATTAAAGGCTGAATACAGGGAATCGCGCTTAGAGCGATTACTTCTGAGCCTCTTCCACGGCAACTGCCACGGCGACGGAAGCGCCCACCATGGGGTTGTTGCCCATGCCGATAAGACCCATCATTTCAACATGAGCCGGAACGGAGGAGGAGCCTGCAAACTGAGCGTCGGAGTGCATTCTGCCCATGGTGTCGGTCATGCCGTAGGAGGCGGGGCCGGCAGCCACATTGTCGGGATGCAGGGTGCGTCCCGTGCCGCCGCCGCTTGCAACGGAGAAGTATTTCTTGCCGTTTTCAACGGCCCATTTCTTGTAGGTGCCGGCAACGGGGTGCTGGAAGCGGGTGGGGTTGGTGGAGTTGCCGGTGATGGAAACATCCACGCCCTCGTGAATCATGATAGCCACGCCCTCGGAAACATCGTCCGCACCGTAAACCTTGACCTTGGAGCGTTCGCCGTCGGAGAAGGACTTCTCGCTTACGATGTTGAGCTTGCCGGTGTGGTAGTCGTACTTGGTTTCCACAAAGGTGAAGCCGTTGATGCGGCTGATGATATAGGCCGCGTCCTTGCCGAGGCCGTTGAGAATTACGCGCAGCGGGGTCTTGCGGACCTTGTTGGCGGTTTTGGCAATGCCGATAGCGCCTTCTGCGGCGGCAAAGGATTCGTGACCTGCAAGGAAGGCAAAGCAGCCGGTTTCTTCACGCAGGAGCATGGCGGCCAGATTGCCGTGGCCAAGACCCACCTTGCGCTGGTCGGCAACGCTGCCCGGAATGCAGAAGGCCTGAAGGCCGATACCGATGGCCTCTGCGGCGTCGGCGGCGTTTTTGCAGCCCTTCTTAAGAGCGATGGCTGCGCCCAGGGTGTATGCCCAAACGGCGTTTTCAAATGCGATGGGCTGGATGGAGCGGACGATGGTATCCACATCCATGCCCTTTTCCACGGTATATGCCTTGACCTGATCCAGATCGGTGAAGCCGTATTCCTTGAGGCAGGCGTTGATTTTGTCTATTCTTCTTTCGTAACCTTCAAAAGTAGCCATTATTCGCACCTCCTATTACTGCTTTCTGGGATCGATCACGGTTACGGCTTCGTTGTAGCGGCCGTAGGTGCCGATGAACTTGTTGTAGGCCTCGGTGGGATCCATACCCTTGCGGATGGCCTCCATCATTTTGCCCAGGTGTACAAACTTGTAGCCGATGACCTCGTTATTGGCGTCAAGGCCGATGCTGAGCACATAGCCCTCTGCCATTTCCAGATAGCGAACGCCCTTTGCGCGGGTGGAGTACATGGTGCCCACCTGAGAACGCAGGCCCTTGCCCAGATCCTCAAGCCCTGCGCCCACGGGCAGACCGTTTTCGGAAAAAGCGGTTTGCGTGCGGCCGTAGACGATTTGCAGGAAAAGCTCTCTCATAGCCACATTGATGGCGTCGCAGACAAGGTCGGTGTTGAGGGCTTCCAGAATGGTTTTGCCGGGCAGCACTTCGGCGGCCATAGCGGCGGAATGGGTCATTCCGGAGCATCCGATGGTTTCCACCAGAGCCTCCTCGATTATACCCTTTTTAACATTAAGGGTGAGCTTGCAGGTGCCCTGCTGGGGTGCGCACCAGCCTACGCCGTGAGTAAGACCGGAAATATCGGTGATCTCCTTTGCGCCTACCCACAGACCCTCCTCCGGTATCGGGGCGGGTTCGTGCTTTGCGCCTTTTGCAACGCAGAGCATTTCTTCAACCTCATGGGAGTATTGCATATACGGTTGCCTCCTTGTAATATTTCGTTTTGTTTCCGTTTTATTATACACTTTTTTTTCTCTTCCGACAACCGAAAAAACAAAAAACACGCCCGCAGCCTTGCGCGGGACGGCATATTGGGCGCGCGCTCGGCCGGATTCTTGCTTTTATGCGCTTTTTCCCTTGAATTTTCCCGGCGTATAAGCTATAATATATATTGAATTCATATATAGCTTTATCAAATTTTATTATTTCGGAGGATGCAATGTATCAGCTTTTCTGCGATTCCAACAGTGAAATACCGTACTGGTATGCAAAGGAGTACGGACTGTCCGTTGTGCGCATGCCGTATGTGATATGCGATGAGGAGTATTATTACGACCTTGGCGAGCATACGGATTTCAAGGATTTTTACGCCAAGGAGCGGGCGGGCAACATGCCCACAACCGCGGGGCTTAACTGCCAGAACTATACCGAGATATACGAGCCCACCCTGGCCGCGGGCAAGGATATACTTATGATAAGCTTTTCCTCCGCGCTTTCGGGCACGCACCAGATGCTGGAGCAGGCGCGTCAGGAGCTGCTTAAGAAGTATCCGGAGCGCAGCTTTGATGTGGTGAACACCCTGAGCATTTCCATGGGAGCGGGGCTTATTGTGTATTATGCAGCAAAGATGTGGAAGGCGGGCGCCACCCAGCAGGAGATAATCAAATGGGTGGAGGACAACCGTATGCGGGTGAACCACTGGTTTTCCGTGGATGACCTGTATCACCTGAAGCGGGGCGGAAGAATAAGCGGGGCGGCGGCGCTTATGGGCACGATGCTGGAGCTTAAGCCCATACTTACCGTGAACCGGGAGGGCAAGCTGATAGTAGCCGAAAAGGCAAAGGGCAGGAAGCGCGCGATAAAAACGCTGCTGGATAAAATGGAGGAAAACATAGAAAACCCGGAGGAGCAGCTGATTGTGGTGCTGCATGCCGATGCGCCGGAGGATGCGGCGTATCTTGAAAGCAGGATTAAGGAAAAATACAACCCCAAGGAGCTGTGGGTGAATTATGTCGGCCCGGTTATAGGCACGCATTGCGGCCCCGGCACCATAGCGGTGCTGTTTATGGGTAAGGAAAGGGCACAGTAATGCGCAAAAAGGGAAGGCCGTGCATAGGCATAAGCGTAAAGCCGCAGCATATAACAGAGGCATGCAGGGCGCTTGATATGTTTCCCTGCATAGAGCATGTGCAGATAAAGCTTGCGCCGAAGCGCGATGAAAGAAGGAAGCTGGAGGAGAATGTGCGCCTTCTTAAACGGGAGCACCCCGATACGGAGCTGTCCTTTCACGCCTACGGTCAGGCAAACCCGGCGGAGCCGGTGCAGAGCGTGCGCAGGGAGTGGCTGGCGCTTATAGAGGATGCGGTGCTGCAGGCGCAGGACATGGGCGGAGAATTTGTTGTGCTGCACGGCGGCAGCGTGCAGGGGAAGAACCCGGTCGCGCTGCGGCAAAACGGGCTGAACACGCTGTGCGATTCGCTTGAAGAGCTTTCGGAATTTGCGCAGCGGCACTCGGCGGAGCTGCATCTTGAAAATATATATCCCGCGCCCTTTCGCAGCGAGCTTGTGCGCTTTATGGACAGAGCGGAGGATTACCGCTTCATGCTGGATGCCGTGAACGCGCCGGGGCTTAAATACTGCTTTGATTTCGGTCATGCCATGATAGACGACCGGGGAATGCCAATACTTTATGAATGCATGCCGAGGCTGGGCAGCGTACACATACATGAAAACGACAGGCAGAACGACCTGCATATGCCGCCCGTCGGTCTGTTTGAGTGGGAGGGGCATATAAGGGCGATAACGGATTCCGGCTTTGACGGCCCCTTTATAGCGGAGACTGCGCCGGAGGGGCTTATGCCGTGCGTAACATGGCTGATATCGATGCTTGAACAGGCGGGTGCGCCTGGGGAAACGCTCTGAACGGGACGGATTGAAGGCGGAACGGGCAAAAAAGACCGGGCATCGGTTAAAAAGAAAAGAGGAGAATAAATGGGATATTTTATACTGTTTTTATGCGTGACCTTCTGCATAGGCACGCTGATATACTGCTGCTGTTCCGGTCAGCAGGAAATAATTGCGGATGAAGACGGTGTATGTATTCTTTATACCGACAGAGACGGCATAGTAAAACAGGCGGATGCGGAGGGCGCGGCGAAGATGCCGCAGATGCAGTGCGAACCGAAGCAATAGCGGTTCCGCATTATTATTTCGGCGATTATGCCGCGCTTACTTGTGCGGCTGAGGCAGCCGGGGTATCGGAGGTCAACTTATGAAAACAGAGGATTTTATTTTATCGCTTTTTGAAAAGGCAAAGCAGGCGGGCTTGGAGGAATACGAGGTATATTGCTCCATTGGCAAGAGCTTCTTTACCGATGTGAACAACGGCGAGCCAGATAAGTACACCGTGAATGATTTTACCGGCATTTCCTTCAGGGCCAAAAAGGACGGCCGCATAGGCTATTGCTCCACCACGGCAAAGAGCCCGGAAACGGCGGATTTTCTTATAAAGGGAGTGACGGAAAATCTGTCGGTGCTAAACGGGGAGGACGAGCAGTTTATATTTGAGGGCTCGCCCCGCTATGAGCAGGCGGAGGATTATTCGCCGGAGCTTGCAGACATGAGCGACGAAGCCAAGATAGAGCTTGCGCGGCAGATTGAGGCGGAGGCGAAGGCGCAGCCGGGAGTGGCAAGGGTTATGCATGCGGCAGCCGCCTACGGCAGCAGCGAAGTATTTATAAGCAATTCAAAAGGGCTGAAGCTTCATTCGCGGGATAATTATATATATGCATATTGCATAGCCATAGCGTCGGACGGCAAGGTGTCAAGCGACGGCATGTCCTATGCCTTTGCAAGGAGCGCAAAGGATATAGATCCCAAAGCGCTTGCAAGGGAGGCGGCGCGCAAGGCGGCGGACGGGCTGCATCCGGCATCCCTTGCAACGGGCAGCTATAAGGCCATAATAAGCGGAGAAACGGTTACTGATCTGCTTTCCACCTTTGCGTCGGTGTTCAGCGCGGACGCTGCGCAAAAGGGAATATCGCTTCTGGGCGGCCAAGAGGGCGAAGAAGTGGCCTCGGAGGCGCTGACGCTTTATGATGATCCGCTCTATGAGGGGGCTATGCTGCATTCGACCTTTGACGATGAGGGTGTGGCCACCTTCAGCAAGGCCGTTATTGATAAGGGCGTGCTCAAAACGCTGCTGCACAACCTTAAAACGGCGCACAAGGCAGGGGTGCAGAGCACCGGCAACGGCAGCAAGGCGGGATATTCCTCCGGCATATCGGTGGCTCCGCGCTGCTTCTTTATAAAGCCGTCGGAGATTACGCCCGATGCGCTGCTTGAGCGCATGGGAGAGGGCGTGTATATCACGGAGCTTAACGGTCTGCACAGCGGCGCAAACCCGGCAAGCGGCGATTTTTCCTTAAGCGCAAGGGGCTATGCCGTTCGCGGCGGAAAGAAATGCGAGGCGGTTTCCGATTTTACCGTAACGGGCAATTTCTATGAGCTGCTTAAAAATGTTGAGGCGGTGGCCTCGAAGATAGTATGGGCGCTGCCGCCGGAGATAGGCTCTCCCGATATTCTTATAAGCTCCATTATGGTATCGGGAAAAAAGTAAAAGCGGTGCGGACGCCGGTAAAAGAAATCGTGCCTAGCGATAAGCCTGCTTTCGGCGGTTGGGGTATGCTGCATCCGTTTGCTTTATAACCGTTTTTGCAAGATTTATATTGTAATCGGGCGCACGGTGTGTTATAATACCCGGGATAACTGTAATGAATTGAAAGGCAGCTGCACATAAACGCTGCGCACAAACAGAAAGGAGCATTTTTATGATAGCCATAGGTTGTGATCACGGAGGCTATTCCCTTAAGCTTCATATTATAGACTATTTGGAGAAAAAGGGATTTGAATATAAGGATTTCGGATGCTATGATACCGCAAGCGTGGATTATCCGGATTATGCCCTGCCCGTTGCGGAGGCCGTGGCCTCCGGAGAGGCGGAAAAGGGAATAATTATCTGCGGAACCGGCATCGGGGTGAGCATTGTGGCCAACAAGGTGCCCGGAGTGCGTGCCGCGCTTTGCTCGGACTGCTTCAGCGCACAGGCTACCCGCGAGCATAACGACAGCAATGTTCTTACCTTCGGCGAGCGCGTTATTGGTCCGGGGCTTGCGGTAAAAATAGTGGATATATGGCTCAATACTCCGTTTTCCGGCGATCCGCGGCATATGCGGCGCATAGAAAAGATAACTCAGGCGGAAAAGAAGTATTCAAAATAAAGCTGCATTTTATGCAGGGCCGGCATTGCATGAGCAATTACAAAACACAATTTACATATGAAAGGACGCCCTAAGGGCGAAAGAAAGAAAATGTCTACTCTTCATGTTATGGATCACCCGCTTATTCAGCACAAGCTTTCCATGATCAGACAGGAAAGCACCAGCGCAAAGGATTTCCGCGAGCTTATCAATGAGGTCGCGCTTCTGATGGCCTATGAGGTAACGCGCGATCTGCCCCTTGAAAGCCGCATGATCAAGACCCCGATATGCGAAACCGAGAGCAAATTCCTTGCCGGCAGAATGATTGCCGTGGTTCCCGTGCTGCGCGCAGGTCTTGGAATGGTGGAGGGAATACTTACCCTGGTGCCTGCTGCAAAGGTGGGACATATAGGCCTTTACCGCGACCCCAATACGCTTGAACCTGTGGAATACTACTGCAAGCTTCCCGTTGATATCGAGCAGCGCGATGTAATAGTGGTGGATCCGATGCTGGCTACGGGCGGCAGCGCTGCGGCGGCTATCGGCTTTATTAAAAAGCGCGGCTGCCGCCGGATAAAGCTGATGAACCTTATCGCTGCTCCCGAAGGCGTAAAGGCGGTGCAGGAAGCGCATCCCGATGTGGATATATTCGTTGCGGCGCTTGATGATCATCTCAACGATCACGGCTATATCGTACCGGGCTTGGGCGATGCTGGCGACCGTCTTTTCGGCACTAAATAATTTGTGATTCACGAGTGATTGCGGCTGCAAATAGCACTTATGCATAAATGTGCATGTGAACATTATGCCGCTTTGATGCGGATTGCCGCCGCGCTTGCTTTATTGATTCAAAAAAGGAGATGCACAATATGATGAATTTGGGCATACAGCTTTATGCAGTGAGAGAAGCATATATGAAGGACATGGCGGGCACCTTTGCAAAGCTTGCCGAAATGGGCTATCAGGAGGTGGAGGGCTTCTGGGTGTATCCCTGCCGCGCTGCCGAATACGAAAAGGCGCTTAAGGACAGCGGCCTTAAGATATGCGGCTGGCACACCGGGATAGAGCACCTGGAGGGCGACCGTCTGTTTCCCACCCTTGAGTATCATGACCGTATAGGCAACCATATTCTCGGGCTGAACGCGGGCCCGGACATGCTGGATACGCCGGAAAAAATAAAGCAGCTTCGCGACCGCATGACAGCGGCGCAGGAAGCCCTTGCAAAATACGGCTTTGTGCTGGAGTATCATAATCACTGGTGGGAGTTTGAAAGCGGAGCCTATACGCCGCTCATGGAAGGCAGCCCCGTTTATGCGCAGTTTGATATAGGAAATGCTCTTAAAGCGGGCGTTACGGCGCAGGATTATTTTGCAAAGTTTGATTCCCGGCGTGTGGCGGTGCATGCAAAGCCGTACAGCCTTACTTCGGGCTTTGAATGCACCATAGGCAACGATGATGTGCCGTGGCAGTGGGTTATAAAGCTTTGCCGGGATATTCAGATTGAGCATCTCACCGTGGAATATGAGCAGCCCGAAAACCAGATGGAGCTGGCCAAAAAGAACATAGATGCCCTTAAGGCCATAATGGCGCAGGTATAATTGCGTTTCGCGGCCGGAATACCGGATAAAGCCGGTATCCGGCCTTTGCTGCTTATGGCATAAAAAAATATAAAGAGTATTCATCCCGGTGCGGCGCTTTATATCGGCTGTACAGGGGAACGGAGGAAGATAATGAAAATAAAGCTGACGGCGCTTGCGCTTATGACGGTGATGGTCTGCACGGTGCTGTGCGGCTGCGAGCTGTTTGGACAGGGTACGCAGCAGCCGGGGCCGCAGGGCAGTACATCCTCGGTGTATATAACGGAGATAGTCAGCCGTAACGAAAGCACGCTTGCGGACGACGACGGGGAATACAGCGATTATATCGAGCTGTACAATTCCTCCTCGAGCCGTGTGGCGTTAAAGGGCTATTATCTTTCCGATAATGATAAAAAGCCGCAGAAATGGGCGCTTCCCAATATATATATTGAGGCTAAAAGCTATCTTGTGATATTTGCTTCCGGCAAAAACCGCGGCAAAAACGGCTATTATCACACGAATTTTTCTCTTTCGGCTTCAAAGGGGGAGACGGTGTCGCTGGTGGGGTCAGACGGAGCATATGCAAGCAGGGTGGAGCTTCCGGTGTGCCCCACGGCGGATATTTCCTACGGCCTTGTGCAGCAGGGAGAGGATGCCGGGAAATATATGTGGTTTGCAACGCCGACGCCCGGTGCGGAGAATTCCGGCGAGCATGCGGCCTCTGTTACCGAGCTTAGATTTAATACGGTAAAGCTGATTATAAACGAGTTTGTTACAAAGAATAAAACCGTAAAATATGATGCGGACGGCGATTATGACGACTTTATAGAGATATATAACCCCGGCAATGAGGAGATAAACCTTGAGGGGATGTATCTTTCCGATAATCTTGCAAAGCCGGATAAATGGCGCTTCCCGGCGGGGTGCAAAATCGGCGCGGGGGAATACCTGCTGATATATGCATCGGGCAAGGATAAGGTGTCGGGCGGCGAGATACACACAAGCTTCAGCCTTTCGGCTAATGACAGCGGAATTGTGCTTTCCGATTCCCGTATGCATCCCATAGATTCCGTGACCATGGTGCAGCTTCAGGCGGATGTTTCTTACGGCAGGGATGAAAGCGGGCAGTGGAAGTATTATCCCAAGCCCACTCCCGGAGAGGCCAACACTACGCCCGGCTTTGAAAAACTAAGTGCTGCATACAACGGTGTTATTATAAGCGGCGCCACAGCGGCAAGCGGAGGCGGCACGGATACCGTAACTCTTAAGAACAATTCGGACAAGCCCGTAAGCCTCGCCGGCTGCGGGCTTGCCGCTTCTCACGGCGGAAATTATGTTTTTGATGAGCTTACGCTTCAGCCGGGGCAGAGCATCACGCTGCTTGCATCGGGCAGCGCAAAAAAAGAAAACGGCAAATATTATCTTCCATTTAAGCTAAGGCGCAGTGGAACCGTGCTTACATTAAGCGCAGCGGACGGTGTGCTTTTGACGCAGTTTTCAACGGGCAAGCTGAGAAGCGGAGTGAGTGTGAGCAACACGGAGCAGGGCAGAAGGTACAGCCAGGGGGAAGAAGCCGATTGTACGGGCTACACGGAGCCGCCGGAGGTGAACAGCAGCGGCGGCTACACTCAGGCGGGCACGCAGGTTAGCGTGACCGTGCCGGAGGGAACAGAGGCATATTATACAACCGACGGCAGCAAGCCGGATAAAAACAGTAGGCGTTTAAGCGGCAGCATTACGGTTACAAAAAGCATGTGCCTGCGCGTTGCGGCGCTGCGCCCCGGAAAGCTGATGAGCGATGTTGTCACCCGCACCTTTTTGGTGGAGGAAAAGCATGACCTGCCCGTTATATGCTTAAGCGGCGACCCGGACGGCTATTTCAGCACGGGCAGCGGGATATTCTCAATGGGGGCAAACCCCGGCGAGGCGCCCATGTACCGCGGCGCGAACTTCTGGAAGAACTGGGAGCGGGAAAGCTTTGTGGAGTATTTTACGGCGCAGGGGGAGCGCGGTACTGATTTCAACGCCGGCATAAAGATACACGGCGATTATTCCCGCATAGAAAAACAGAAGTCCATTGCGGTATATATCCGTGATATTTACGGAACCGGCAGCATATCCTATCCTTTTTTTGAAAATAACGAGGTGACACGGTTTGGGTCCTTTATTCTGCGCATGGGCGGGCAGGATTGGAGCCGGGGCAAAATACGCGATTCGTTTATTTCTCTGGCGGCAAAGGGGACGACGGAGCTTGCGATAATGGATGCGGCGCCGGTGGCGGTGTATATAAACGGCGAATACTTCGGGCTGTATTTTATACGGGAAAAGCTGAATGAAAAATACTTTGAAACCCATTACGGTATAGCTGAGGAGAATCTTGAGGTGATAAGGGCCAATACAAATGCGCGGCACGGTTCGGCGCAGGGCTATAAGGAGCTTATTGCGTATGTTTCGTCCCATGACCTGTCAAACCGGGAGTATTACGACTATGTATGCTCTCAGGTGGATATAGATTCTTATATCGACTGGTGGGTGTTTGAAACATGGTTTGTAAATACGGATTCGGGAAACATCAAGTTTTTTCGGGATGCAAAGAACGGCAAATGGAAGTGGGCGCTGTTTGACATGGATTGGGCGCTGTTTCCCACAACATATACGCACAATTATCTGTCCAAGGTGTATGCAAACGGGCACGGAGTAGGCGGCGCGTTTTCTACTGTTTTAATACGCGGATTGCTTAAAAACCCGGAATTTAAGCAACATTTTATAGAAAGATATTCTTATCATGTAAACAATACGCTCAATCCCGACAGGCTTTTTGCCGTTATGGATGAGCTGTGCGTCAAAATACGCACGGAAATGCCCAGACAGGCGGCAAAATGGGGCGCGCCGAAGCCTGAGAACTGGGAGAGAAATATAAAGCGCATGAAGGAGATGTGTCTTGATAAAATTGAGCTGACCAAAAAACAGATGCAGTCGGTTTTCGGGCTGTCGGCAAGCGAGGCGGAGCGCCTGTTTTCGCCGGTGTATTCGGTGTCGGTGCAGTAAATAAGGCTTTGCAGCAAAAAGGCCGCGGAAAAAGAAAAACGCAATCAGCAATAAAAAACAAAATTAAGACCGCCGGCAAAACCCGGCGGTCTTTTGTAAAAGGAGTATTGTGAATGCGGCATAGGCCGCACGGGCAATTACTTTTTGCGTCCGTAGGAGCGCAGTGCCGAGTTGTCCAGCTTGCCGGCGGAATTGATTTCCTTGAAGCTTTCGCGAATCTCATTAAGACGGCCGCAGGAGATGGCATAGGAATACTCAAGCGGCTCGAAGTTTACAAGCTTCATCTGACGCAGGGGGGCGATATAGGAGGTGGGGTCGCCCTTGGAGGGATCGGTGCCGACATCCTTGCCTTCATTGTAGATGCCGCCGGTAACATAGCCTACGCCCTGAACATAAAGACCGATACCGAAGCCGTTATCGTCACCGTTGACCCATGCCCACCAGTTTTCGGGGCTCTTGAAGGTGGGCCATATGCCGTTCCAGAAGGGCAGATTATCCTTGTAGGTAAGCTCGCCGTCGGTCCATGCTTCCTTGCCTTCGTAGTATGCAAGGCGTTTAAGAGGCTCAATTACATAAAGCGCGGGAAGCTCCTGATTGGCTTTTACATGCTTGTAGGGGCTGAAGTCCACAAAGCGGTTCTGCACGGACAGCACGCGGCCGGAAACGGTATAGGTGGACTCCATGTAGCTTAAGGTGGGCTCGTTGTCTTTTGCCCAGTCCATAGGACGGCACTTTACGTAAATGTGGTTTTCGGTAAGCTCAAAATCGATTATTTTGCTGGAGTTTCCGTGCTGGTCGCCGCCCATAACGGGGTTATAGTTCCACTTCATGCCGCTGAATTCGCCGCACTCATAGGGCGGGAGGTTGGAGCCGTAGTAGGACTGCTGCACCAGACGGCCGGTGTCATGGTTGTTGAACATGTTTACATGCTCAGTAACTATGGGGTCGGAGGTTTCGCCCAGAACGATTTCCGCTCTGCCGTTGCGGGTTACCATGGATACCGGTTCCTTGATATATTCAAGATAGGAAAGTCCGCCGCCGAAAACAAGGTCGGCGCCGATCTTGATGTAATCGTTCTGAAGGTATATTTCCTTTTCGATATTGTCGCGTTTTGAGGTGTTAAGCGCGGAGATTTCCACCTTGGCATCCTCTTTGCCGCGGTTTGAAAAGCGAAGGCTTACAAGGCCGGCGGCGGTGTTGCTGTCCATATAGCCGTCCACGAAGCTCTTGAAGGTGCTGGTCTCTCCCGCCTCAAGGAAGCAGAGCTCTTCATAAACGGCGCCGTCCTTGGTGTAGCCGACATACATCCAAAGGGGCTGGGTGCTGCTGAAGGAAAGGGTGTAGTAGTTGAATTCCTCGCTTATGGGGGAGGCAAGGGTAATTGTACCTTCCTTTTCGGGAGCGAGAGTAAAGGTGACATTTTTCGCCGAAGCATCGGTGGAATCGGCGGTGACGCTGATTTCCGTACGCGCGCCGTTCACATTGGCATATTTGCCCTCCCAGCTTTCGCCGCTTTGCGTGGGAGTGGCGGAAACATCGGTGCCGGGAGTGCCGGTGCCGGTTACATTGCCGGGCTGGCATGCGGCGCACAGCAGCAGACTGCATGCGAGCATTATAACTGCAATTTTTTTCATATAATCCTCCTGAAAGATTATTGTTTCTTGAATAATAATAACACATTCCGTGGGCAAAGTAAATAGTGAAAATGCGCATGAAAGTGTAATTTGTGAATTTTGACGGATAAAAACGGAAAAGCGGTACACGGCGCGGGGCTTGGCGGCGGAATTAAAGCCTGTAAAATGCGCGTGTGCGAAAAAAGCGGGCAAAAATGCGCGTGCGGGGTGGG
>ERZ1026780.1116-NODE-1116-length-18645-cov-9.570468_pt1 | contig 18645 bp, 20 predicted proteins | sample MGYA00380126_ERZ1026780 | MGnify/ENA primary metagenome ERZ1026780 (study PRJEB33269, sample SAMEA4719762) | human gut metagenome | biome: human-associated habitat; feature: organic feature; material: feces | place: Cameroon | collected 2013-10 ... | reverse complement strand
GTGACGGAGAAGCCCGCCGTGGTGAACTTCCCCGTCTGCGCCGACAACCCCTACAAGATGGACGTGGAGGAGACAAAGAAGCTCATCGACCGCTATCGCCCGGAGCTGATCGTGTTCGGCAAGAGCATGGTGCTGCACAAGGAGCCGGTGGCCGAGATCCGCAGATTCGTGGATGAGCAGAATATTCCCACCACCATCATGTACGACATGGCTCACGTGCTGGGACTGATCGGCGACCATTTCCAGAACCCCTTTGCCGAGGGCGCGGAGATCGTCACCGGCTCCACCCACAAGACGTTCTTCGGTCCCCAGCGCGGCGTCATCGGCGTGAACTACAGGGAGGATGACCTGAAGTACGGCCTGTGGAAGACCATCGAGAGCCGCACGTTCCCCGGCAGCGTGTCTAACCACCATTTGGGTACTCAGCTGGGCATGCTGATGGCCGCCTACGAGATGAACCAGTTCCGTGACGTGTATCAGAAGGCGGTCATCGACAACGCCAAGTCCTTCGCCCGCAGCCTGAAGGCCCACGGCCTGGACGTGGCCGGCGACCCGGCCATCGGCTATACCGAGACACATCAGGTCATCGTGTCCGTGGGCTACGGCGAAGGGCCGGACATCGCCGAGCGGCTGGAGCGGAACAACATCGTGGTGAACTATCAGGCCACCCCGGACGAGGAGGGCTTCACCGCCTCCGGCGCGCTGCGTATGGGCGTCAGCGAGATGACCCGCTTCGGCTTTGAAGCGGCGGACTTTGACCGGCTGGCCGGTCTGATGGCGGACTGCATTCTCCGGGGCAAGGATGTGAAGGAGGACGTAAAGAAGCTGCGGAGCGAGCATCTGGAGATGCGCTACTGCTTCGATGACGCCGAGATCGACGAGGCGCTGGAGCAGCTGGCTGCCAAGCTGGTGTGAGAGACAAAAGGAAATACGCCCCGCCCCGGAGGGGCGGGGCTGCGGAACAAAAACAAACTGAAAAATTCTGATGGAGGTAAAGTATCATGTTGTATCCTGTTGAACTGCAGTATTCCAAATCCCATGAGTGGGTGAAGGCGGAGGACGGTGTCACCGTCGTGGGTATCTCCGATTTCGCGCAGAACGCGCTGGGCGATGTGGTGTTCGTGAACCTGCCCGCCGAGGGCGACAGCGTTACCGCCGGCGATGCCTTTGGTGACGTGGAGTCCGTGAAGGCCGTGTCCGATCTGGTGTCCCCCGTCACCGGCACAGTGTGCGCCGTCAACGAGGAACTGCTGGACGCGCCGGAGAAGCTGAACAGCGATCCCTACGGCGCATGGCTCATCAAGGTGGAGAACGTGGAGGACAGCGAGGAGCTGCTGGACGCCGCCGCCTACGAGACATTCTGCACCGAGGAGGGCTAAGAGATGGGCAGCTACGTTCCCTCTACCGGGGCGCAGCGGGAGGAAATGCTCCGCGCCGTGGGTGTGAGCAGCACCCGCGACCTGTTCCGGGACGTGCCGGAGCAGATGCTCCTCACCGAGCCGCTGCGTATCCCCGAAGGGATGAGTGAGCTGGAGGTCAGCCGCGCTATGACCGCTATGGCGGCAGAGAACCGCGTATACGGCACGGTTCTCCGGGGCGCGGGCGCTTATGACCACTACATCCCCTCCATCGTAAAATATATCCCCGCCAAGGAGGAGTTCCTGACGGCGTATACCCCCTATCAGGCGGAGATGAGTCAGGGGCTTTTGCAGTCCATTTTCGAGTACCAGACCATGATCTGCCAGCTGACGGGAATGGACGTGTCCAATGCCTCCGTATACGACGGCGCCACCGCTGCGGCGGAAGCCGCCGCCATGTGCCGCGACCGCAAGCGCCGGGTGACGCTGATCTCCGGCGCGGCGCACCCCGACACCATCAACACCGTCCGCACCTACTGCTACGGTACGGGTGACGAGCTGCGGGTCGTTCCCGTCAAGGACGGCAAGACCGATATGGACGCCCTGCGGGAGCTGCTGACAGCGGATGTGGCCAGCTTTTATGTGCAGCAGCCCAACTTCTTCGGCCAGCTGGAGGACGCGGAAGCGCTGGGCGCACTGACCCACGAGGCCGGCGCACTGTATATCATGGGCTGCAACCCCATCGCGCTGGCTATTATGAAAACGCCCCGGGACTGCGGGGCGGACATCGCCGTAGGCGAGGGACAGCCCCTGGGTCTGCCTATGGGCTGCGGCGGCCCGTATCTGGGCTATATGGCGACCACGGATAAGCACATGCGTAAGCTGCCCGGACGCATCGTGGGCGAGACCACGGACGCGGAGGGTCGCCGCGCCTACGTCCTGAGCCTACAGGCGCGTGAACAGCACATCCGCCGCGAGAAGGCCAGCAGCAACATTTGCTCCAACGAGGCACTGTGCGCGCTGACCGCCGGGCTGTACATGGCGACCATGGGCCCCGACGGCATGGCGCAGGCGGCGGAGCAGTCCATGGCGAAGGCGCACTATCTTGCCAAGGAGCTGTGCGCCATCAACGGCGTGGAGCTGCTCTACCCCGGCGAATACTTCCATGAGTTCGTTACCCGCACGCCCCACCGCGAGGCGATCCTCACCGCGCTGGCGGAGAGCGACATTCTGGGCGGTCTGCCCGTGGGCGAGGACGGCGTGCTGTGGTGTGCCACGGAGAAGGTCTCCAAGGAGCAGCTGGACAAGGCGGTTTCCATCGTGAAGGAGGTGCTGGCAAAATGAAGCTGATTTTCGAAAAGAGCGTCCCCGGACGCCGCTGCACCATTCTGCCCGCCTGCGATGTGGAGAGCGTCTCCCTGCCCGCCTCCCTGCGGCGGGAGACGAAGCCCGTGCTACCGGAGATGAGCGAGACGGACATCTCCCGCCACTACACGGAGCTTTGCAAGCAGGTGCACGGCGTGAACTGTGGCTTCTATCCCCTGGGCTCCTGCACCATGAAGTACAATCCCCGTATCGACGAGGAGATGGCGGCGCTGCCCGGCTTCACGGGCGTACACCCGCTGTCTCCTGCGGAGGATCGCCGGGGCATGCAGCAGGTGCTGGACACCGCGGCGCAGTACCTCTGCGAGATCACCGGCATGGACGGCATGACCTTCCAGCCTGCCGCCGGCGCACACGGTGAGTTTACCGGCGTGCTGCTGATCAAGCAGTACCACGATGCCCGGGGCGACCACAAGCGCACCAAGATCATCGTGCCCGACAGCGCCCACGGCACCAACCCCGCCACCGCCGCCATGTGCGGCTACGACGTGGTGAACATCGCCTCCGGCGAGGATGGCTGCGTGGATCTGGACGCCCTCCGTGCCGCGCTGGGCGAGGACACCGCTGGGCTGATGCTCACCAATCCCAACACCGTGGGCATCTTCGACAAGAACATTCTGGAGATCACCCGCCTTGTTCACGAGGCCGGCGGCCTGTGCTACTACGACGGCGCCAACCTCAACGCCGTCATGGGTGTGGTGCGCCCCGGCGACATGGGCTTCGACTGCATCCACATGAACCTGCACAAGACCTTTGCCACTCCTCACGGCGGCGGCGGTCCCGGTGCGGGCGCGGTGGGCTGCAAGGCATTTCTGAAGGAATACCTGCCCCACAGTGCGCTGGCGGAAGAGCCGGGACATATCCAGGTGCGCAGCTTCCAGGGCAACTTCCTGGTAGTGGTGCGGGCGCTGGCCTATCTGCTGGCGCTGGGACGGGAGGGGATCCCCGAGGCGGCGGAAAACGCCGTCCTGAACGCCAACTATCTGATGGCGAAGCTGAGGGGGACATACACCCCGGCCTACGACCGGCTGTGCATGCACGAGTTCGTGCTGGATCTCAGCGGCCTGAAAAAGGAAACGGGCGTGTCCGCGCTGGATGTGGCCAAATCCCTTATCGACGAGGGCATCCATCCGCCCACCATGTACTTCCCGCTGATCGTCCACGAGGCGCTGATGCTGGAGCCCACGGAGACGGAGGGCATCGAGACACTGGATCACGCGGCGGAGGTGCTGCGCAAGCTGTATCACAAGGCCTTTGAGGATGCGGAGTCCATGCACACCGCGCCCCACAATATGCCCATCGGACGCCCCGACGAGGTACAGGCGGCGCGCAAGCCTGTACTGCGCTGGAGAAACGCATGATACGGAGACTTTACACCTATTCCGGCAGCGGCACAGACCCCTACCGCAATCTGGCGCTGGAGCAGTATCTCACCGAGACTGTGCCGGAGGACGCCTGCATCCTCTACCTATGGCAGAATCAGAACACGGTGGTCATCGGCCGCAACCAGAACGCATGGAAGGAGTGCCGCACCGGTCTTCTGGAGCAGGATGGCGGCGTGCTGGCACGGCGTCTCTCCGGCGGCGGCGCGGTGTTTCACGATTTGGGCAACCTGAACTTTACGTTCAGTGTTACAGAGGAAAACTACGATCTCCCCCGGCAGCAGCAGGTCATTCTCACGGCCTGCCGCCTGCTGGGGCTCAGGGCAGAGCTGTCCGGGCGCAACGATCTGCTGGCCGAGGGGCGGAAGTTCTCCGGCAACTCCTTTTTCTCCCACAACGACAGGGCATTCCACAACGGCACGCTGCTGGTAGACGCCGATATGACGAAGATGGGGCGGTATCTCAGCCCCTCTACCGCCAAGATCGCCAGCAAGGGCGTGGATTCTGTGCGTTCCCGCGTGGTAAACCTGCGGGAGCTGTGCCCCGATCTGACCATCGAAAAGATGGCGGAGGCCATGAACCGGGCATTTGAGCAGGTCTACGGCCTGACGGCTGTGCCGCTGCAGGAGCAGGACTTCGACCACGATGCGCTGGACGCGCTGTATGCGCAGTTCAGCAGCCGGGATTGGGTCTATGGCCGCAGCGCGCCGCTGGACTTTGCCTGCGGGGATAAGTTCCCCTGGGGAGAGGTGAGTCTGCACCTGCGGGTGGAGCACGGCAGCTGCCGCGATGCGGCGGTGTATACCGACGCCATGGATGCGGGACTGTCCGCCGCGCTGGAGGGCGCTCTCAACGGCTGTGCGTTTTCCGCCGGGGCTCTGTGCCGCGCCTTAGAGGGCGCGGCGGTGACGGAGGAGATCAGAGACGATCTGTGCCGTCTCATCCGCGCACAAAACATCTGAAAACACAGGAGGAACTCCTATGTCTGACTATCAGTTGATCGTCATTGGCGCAGGCCCCGGCGGGTACACCGCCGCGCTGCGCGCCGCCAAGCTGGGACTGCATACCGCCATCGTGGAGCGCAGGGAGGTGGGCGGCACCTGCCTGAACCGGGGCTGCATCCCTACCAAGACGCTGCTCCACGCCTCTCAGGTCTATTACGATGCCGTGAACGGCGCCGGCGTAGGCGTTCACGGCAGTCTTTCCTACGACATCGGCGAGATGTTCGCTTTCAAGCGCAGCGTCAGCGAGAAGCTGCGCTCCGGCATCCACGCGCTGCTGAAGGGCGCAAAGGTGGACGTTATCGAGGGTACAGCGCAGATCGCCGCCCCCGGTCAGGTGGATGTCACCGGTGCGGACGGCGAGGTGACACGGTATACCGCGGAGCGCATTCTGGCCGCCACCGGCTCGGTGAATGTCCGGCCGCCCATTCCCGGACTGGAGCTGCCCGGCGTTATGACCTCCGACGAGCTGTTGGAGGGCACGGACACACCGTATCAGTCCATCGTCATTATCGGCGGCGGCGTTATCGGCGTGGAATTTGCCACGTTCTACAGTCATCTCGACTGTCAGGTAACGCTGGTGGAGGGTATGGCCAACCTGCTGCCCCAGCTGGATCGTGAGCTGGGACAGAATCTGGCGCAGATCCTGAAAAAGCAGGGCGTGGAGGTGCTGACCTCCGCCATGGTGCAGTCTGCGGAGCAGACGGCGGACGGTCTTTGCGTCCATCTGGAGCAGAAGGGCAAGGAGCTGACCGTCACCGGCGAGAAGGTGCTGTGTGCCATTGGCCGCCGGGCGTATTTCGACGGTCTGTTTGCCGAGGGACTGACCCCGGCGCTGAACGGTAAACGGCTGCTGGTGGACGAAAGCTATCAGACCAGCATCCCCGGCGTGTACGCCATTGGCGACGCATCCGCCGCCGTGCAGCTGGCTCATGTGGCCGCGGCACAGGGCACGGACTGCGTGGAGCGGATGTGCGGCAGCAAAGGCAGCATCGATCTGAACGTGATCCCCAGCTGCATTTACAGCGCCCCGGAGATCGCCGTAGTGGGACTCACCGAGGCCGAGGCCAGGGAGCAGGGCATTCCCACCGTGTCCGGCAAGTGCACCCTGTTCAGCAACGCCCGTACCATCATAGAAGACCCGGGACGCTGCTTCATGAAGCTGGTGGCGCGCACGGACACCCACGCGCTTATCGGTGCACAGCTCATGTGCCAGCACGCCAGCGACATGATCTCTCAGCTGAGCACCGCCATGGTGAACCGTCTGACGGTGGAGCAGCTATTGACTGTCATGCGTCCTCACCCCTCCTTTGAGGAGGCACTGGGCGAGGCCGTGGAGAATTTAGCGTCCAAATTGGCATAACACAGCAGGCAGAGGAGCGCACCGCGCTTCTCTGCCTGTTTCGCAGGAGGTATTCATGGATACGATACAGCAGCAAAAGGCGGCGCTGCGCCGGGAGCTGGCAGCGGCAGAGCGGACTATGATGCCGGAGGAAAAGCGTTTGTCCGACAGCGCTATTCTTCACCGCGTACTGAACACGCAGGAATACCTCCGCGCCCACACAGTATTTGCCTTTGTGGGACGGGCTGATGAGATCGACACATGGCCATTGCTGGAGCAGATATTGGCGGACGGCAAACGGCTGTGCGTGCCGCTGTGTACCGCTCCCGGCGTTATGGAATGTCGTGAGGTGCTTGACCTGACCGTGCTCCGTCCCGGTGCTTACGGCATTTCAGAGCCGCCGGACAATGCACCGGCAGTACCGCCGGCGTGTATCAATCTGGCCATCGTCCCCTGCGCGGGTGCGGCCGCGGACGGCCGCCGTCTTGGACGCGGCGGCGGTTACTACGACCGGTTTTTGGCACAGTATACCGGTGACGCGCTGCTGCTGTGCCGGGAAAGGCTTTTGTGCCCAAGCTTGCCGCAGGAACCACACGACATCCGCGTCCCCCCTGTTGTGACGGAGCAGGGACGACTGGAGTAAGTAAAAGGCATCCCCGGTCGGGGATGCCTTTTTCCTATTTGCTCTGTGCCAGCTCCTTTACCGCTTGGATGGCTATGTCCACCTCATCCTCCGAGTTGAACACGGAGAAGCTGAACCGCACCGCGCCCTGCCGCACCGTGCCGAGGGCTTCGTGTAGTCGGGGCGCGCAGTGTGCGCCGGGTCGGGTGGCAATGCCATAGTCGGCATAAAGCACGTCCGACACCTCGGCGGAGTCCCAATCGCGGATGTTCAGTGACACGATGGCCGCCCGATGCTTCGCGGTGAAGTCGCCGTAAACCGTCACGCCATCTATATGCCGCATGCCCTCGTAAAACCGCCGCATCAGGGCTTGCTCTTTCTGACAGATGGCTTCCACGCCTACCTCAAGCAGGTAGTCCGCCGCAGCATCCAGCCCGGCAATGCCGTGGCTGTTCAGCGTGCCGGCCTCCAGTCGTGTGGGGTAATCGCAGGGCTGCTCCCGATCGAAGGAATGAACGCCGCTGCCGCCCCGCAGCAGCGGGCGGATATCCACGCCGGGACGGATACACAGCCCGCCTGTGCCCTGCGGCCCCATGAGCCCCTTGTGCCCGGTAAAGCACAATACGTCCACACCTAATGCAGTCATGTCCACCGGCATCGTCCCCGCCGTCTGAGAGGCGTCCAGGATCAGCAGTGCGCCGTGGGCGTGGGTCATCTCCGCGATACGCGCCACATCCGGCATATCCCCCGTCAGGTTAGAGGCGTGGGTGCAGACCACGGCTCTGGTGTTGGGGCGGAAAAGCGGCGCGATATCCTCGAGCCGAATGTGACCCTGACGGTCAGCCCGGACAAAGTCCAGCCCCATGCCCTGCGCTTGCAGCGCATACAGCGGACGCAGCACGGAGTTGTGCTCCAGATCGGTGGTAATGGCGTGATCCGACGGAGACAGCAGCCCCTGAATGGCGATGTTCAGCGCCATGGTGGAGTTGGAAGTAAACACCACATGATCCGGGCGCGGGCAGCCCAGCAGCCGCGCCAGCTTTTGCCGCGTCTCGTATACCGTGCGGGACGCCTGTAGGGACGCGCCGTGGGCGCCCCGGGCGGCGTTGCCTGCCGTCAGAATGGCCTGCGTCACCGCTTCCGCCACCTGGGGCGGCTTGCGGAGCGTGGTGGCCGCGTTGTCTAGATAGATGAGCTTTTCCATCAGTACATCTCCAATATGAAGCAGCCGCTATGACCGACAGCTGCTGCGTCCAACGCAGCGCAGAGCGCGTCCTGCTCCTGCGGCAGCGCCTTCCACGCCAGGCCGCAGCCCGCCGCGATCTGAGAGGGAACAGGGATCATCCGCCCCGGCAGACCGGCATGCCGGAACAGCTCCTCCGCCGCCATCGCCTGCACTGTCGCGTCGAAGGTGATGACCAGCGCGGGCTTCTTCTGCCGCGTCAAGGCCGAATGACCTTCGTGGCCTGCATCTGCTTTTCCACGATGACGTACATATTGGTCACGCCGCCCACCCGCAGCTTCTCCGTCAGGCCGTAGTGATTCAGGCAGGTGCCGCAGGTCAATATCTCCACGCCCTGCTCGGCCAGCTTTTGCAGATCCTCCAGTGAGGCGGAGCCCTCGCAGGTGACGAATGCGCCGCCGTTGTAGAACAAAATGGTTCTGGGCAGCGTCTCCTGTTGGGTCAGGGCGAACAGAAAGCCCTTCAGCAAAATCTTGCCCAGCGTCTCGTCACCCTCGCCCATGTGGTCGGCGGATACGACCACCACGGTGTTGTCCGCTGCGGGGGGAACAGTGCAGATGCCGTCGGCGTTTTCCGGCAGCTCCGCATCCTCACCCACGGTGATGGTCACGCGGTACTCCTTTTCGCCCAGCTGCTCCGTTTCTATGGTGCAGCCCTTGCTCTCGGCAAGCCGGGTCAGATTCTCCACAGCCACCCTGTTGTCCACCAACGTCTGCACCGCGCCCGCGCCGTTCAGCTCCTTCAGGGCGCGCAGCGTCTTGACGACGGGAATGGGGCAGGCGTCGCCCATAGCATTGACCTGTATCATGATAAAAGTCCTCCTTGGTTCTTTTGTCAGAATAACGCTGGATATATTGTACGCCGCCGGAGGGACTTATGCAAGAGGCGGCTTTGCTCCATGGGAAAGTATTCCCTAAAAGCAGGAGCGGCACGCTTTCGCGTGCCGCTCCTGCTTTTAGCGGGGGATGTATATTGAGAGAAAACAGATGGCGATTTGATTTGTCTCACGCGGCGGCGTGAGCATTGCGGCGGGCGGTGCGCTCCTCGTAGTCCAACTCCAGCAGCCCGGCCTTGCCAGCGGCCCAGGTACCCACAGCGCCGAAGATCATGGGCAGATACATGCCGGCCTGACGGATGGGCTCATCAGCGGCGGTCATCAGGAAAGAGGTGGCGACCACCAGAACGAGAGAAATGATAGCGGTCAGGATGTAGTTATTGATGTTTTTCATGGTGGATTCCTCCTTAAAATTTGTTTGTATGTTTTGGTTTGGTGTTGTTTTCCTTTTGTGATTATATAGTAGAATATTTAACAGGAAAAGTAAAGCTATAAAACATTATATACGATATTAGTAATACTGTTATCTTCCGGTCAGCCATTTCACACAGATCCGCTGTTGGATGTATGCCGGATCTGTGGTACAATAATGCCAGTTCTATAGAAAAAACGAGGATATGTGTATGACCATGCAGGAATATATAGCCGCCGCCAAATGGCTGGCGGCGGAGGCTATGATGCTTCACCCGCTGGTGCAGCTGGACAGCATTCCGACGTCAGAGGAACAGCAGGTGCTTGCGGAGACAGAAAGCGGTATTCTCACCGCGGAGGCGGCAATAGCTGCCGCGTGCGGCGACATCGACCCGCGCACCGTGTTTCTCTCTGCCCGTACTGGTGAGCAAGCGCTGCAAATGGCTCACGGCAAGTGCCGCTATCTGGCGGAGGACGCGGAGAGCGTCCGGAAGCTGGACGCTCTGACCGCGCCGCTGCTGCCGGAGGGATATTTGGAGGATATTGCCATCCGTGTTCATCCCAATGGCGGCGGAGAATTCACCGCGCAGGACATTCCCGCATTTGCAAGGCTTATCCGCCGGACGGACAATCTGGCGGTGCGGGCACTGTTCCTGCCCTTCGACTTGACCGGCAACCTGTCCCGGCAGTCCAAGGACGCTTTCAGTCTTGTGAAAAAAATTCGCTCTGATATGCCCTGCATGCTCCACGCCTTTTGCTTCGAGGGACTGCTGGAACCGCTGGCACAGGGCGATACAGAGCTGCGGCAGACGCTGCGGATGCTGGCTTCTCTCAATGACACTTCCCTTTACGCGACGTTTTTCATCAGCTGATATAAAAAATCCTCTGTGCTGCTTGCACAGAGGATTTTTTTATCTTGACTCAGATGCCCTTTTCCGTCAGGAAATCGCCCAGCAGATTCATGCAGACGGTCTTGCGGTACTCGGCACTGACGCGGCCACGGGTCAGCACCAGCTTTTCGCCGTAAGCCTTCAGCAGCTCCGGCTTGATCGCCTTGGCTTCCTCCACGGTCTTGCCCACCAGCATGGCCTCCACATCACGGAAGCGAAGCACCGTGTCGGCCACAGCGCCGAAACCGGCGGAGAAGCGGGTGATGATGCCGTTTTCCACGCTCAGGATACCCGCGAAGGAGACGCGGGAGATGGCCAGCGCATTGCGGCCGCCGACCTTTTTATAGTAATAATCGTCGATACCCGCCTTTGGCAGCAGGATCTCCGCAATGATCTCGTCGCTTGCAAGGTCGAGCTTCTTGCGACCCAGGTAGAACTTCTCCACATCCACAATGCGTTCGCCCTTGGCGGACAGCAGCTTCAGCTTCGCACCGGTGACAAACTCGATGAGCACAGAGTCCGCCTTGGCGGAGCCGTTGCCCAGATTGCCGCCGAATGTCCCCGCGTTGCGAATGGCGGGCGCGGCAATGCGGGAGATGGCCTCCTTCATGAACCGGGGGACGAGGTCGCTGGCCAGCGCCTCGGTATAGGTGACCGCCGCGCCGATGCGGATATACGCTGCATCCTCACGGATGGTTTTCAGCTCAGGCAGCTTACCCAGAAACAGATAGCTGACATTGGGACGGTTTTCCACCATCAGGTCAGTGCCGCCTGCATAGGGGACAAGATCATACTTGCCGCGAAGCTCCAATGCTTCCGCCAGCGTTTTCGGTGCGTATCCGTTTACCATAGTCCGTTGCCCTCCTTTGCCGCGTTCATGATGGCATTTACGATGGCGTTATAACCCGTGCAGCGACAGAGATTGCCGGACATACCCACACGGACTTCCTCCTCGGTGGGGTGCGGGTTCGCGGACAGAATGCTCTCCGCCGCCAGCACCATGCCGGGGATGCAGAAGCCGCACTGCACGGCGGATACCTCCGCAAACGCCTTGTCCAGTGCCTTGAAGCGCTCCGTCTCGCGGTAGCCTTCCAGCGTTACGATGGTGCTTCCGTCGACCGCACCCATCGCCACGCAGCAGGAGTTGATGAGCCTGCCGTCCAGCAGAACGGAGCATGCGCCACACTCGCCCTCTTTGCAGCCGCACTTGACGGAGGTGCAGCGGAACGTATCACGCAGCACATCCAGCAGACGGTCTGCCGCGCTGCCGGCATAGGAAACGGGTTTGCCGTTGAGAATGAATTGAATGTCGTTCATTACGCTTCCTCCTTTGCCAGAATTTTGATGGTATCCTCGGCGGTGAACGGTGCGTGGTGCAGACGGAAGTCGCCGCCCAGCGCCTGTTCAATAGCCTCCACATAGGCAGGCGCCGCGCCCACCAGAGGCAGCTCGCCCGCGCCCTTTGCGCCGTAAGGCCCGAACGGATACTCCTCCACATGGAGCTGGCAGTTCAGCACCGGCACATCCACGGCGGTGGGGATCAGGTAATCCGAGAAGGAGTTGTTGCGGATACGACCCTTATTGTCGTAATTCATGAACTCTGTGGAGGCATAGCCGATACCCTGCAGGAAACCGCCCTCCATCTGGCCCATGACGATGTTATAGTCCATGGGCGTACCCACATCAAAGGAGGCATACGCGCCCAGGATCTTGGTAATGCCGGTGTAGGTGTCCACCTCCACCTCGATGGCCTGTGCGCCCCATGCGTAGGTTGGGTAGGCATCGCCGCGGAATTTATCCAGATAGAAGGGGATCATAAAGTCAGGCTCGACAAAACGCTCCTCCACGATCTGATCCTTGCCCTCCTCCCACTCGGTGCGCAGCTTGATGGCGGCACGGCGCAGTAACTCGCCCACGGTCATCAGGGAGCGGGACGCCACGGTGGGGCCGGAATCCGGCACACGGGAGGTATCGGGATGATCATAGAATACCTTTTCCAGCGGGATGTTCAGTTCATGCGCCACGATCTTGGGGAAGGTGGTGCGCAGACCCTGGCCGATCTCGCCGTTGGAGGCCAGGATCTCCACCGTGCCATCCTTATATTTGTGCAGCCGCGCCACGGCCTTGATAATGTCGCGCTCACCGGAGCCGGTAAAGCCCGCGCCGTGGAAGTGCATGGAAAAGCCGATGCCCTTGCGGTAGCGGCCTGTCTGGGGCTTGGCGTATTCCTTGTGCTTGGCGCGCAGACCGCAGGCATTGTCCACCTCGTCGATCATGGCGGGCAGCGGCACCGGGAAATGATACTTGCCGGAGGTGGAGGTCGCGTCGCCCTGCTTGACCATGTGGGTTTCCTTGAACTCCAGCGTGTCCACACCCAGATCCTTGGCGATGTGATCCATCATCATCTCCACGGCAAAGAACGTCTGAGGTGCGCCAAAACCGCGGTACGCGCCGCAGGGTGTGGTATTGGTCTTGAGAGCGCGTCCGTGGACGTGCAGATTTTCGATGTTATACACACCGTCGGCGCAGATGATGCCGCGCTGCAGCACAACGGCGGACAGGGTGGTATACGCGCCGCCGTTGAACTTCACGTCGATGTCCATAGCCGTGACCTTGCCGTCCTTGACGGCCACCTTGTAGGTGCACAGAGACGGGTGACGCTTGGAGGTGAATTCCAGATCCTCACGGCGGTCAAAGACGCAGCGGACAGGCTTTCCGCACTTCTTGGCGGCCACAGCTACCTGACAGCCCAGAATGGACGGAAATGCCTCCTTGCCGCCGAAGCCGCCGCCGGTGACGTCCTGATGCACATGGACGTCGGCAGGGCCGCAGTTCAGCGCCCGCATCACCGCGCCGTGGACATAGTAGGCACACTGCATGGAGCCGTGGACGAACATCCGCCCGCCCTCCTCCGGCTCAGCCATCATGCCCTGAGTCTCCAGATAGGTCTGATCCTGATAGCCGGTCTCAAACTCCTCGGTATATACCTTGTCCGCTTCGGCAAAGGCCTTGTCGATGTCGCCCTTCTCGTATTCGTAGTTGAAGAATACCTCGTCGGCCTTCCGCAGATCCAGCATCGGCTCAAGCTCTTCGTACTCTACCTCGATACGGCTGAGGATGTCCTCGCACACCGCCTCGTCAGGGCCGCAGACCATGCCGATGGGCTCGCCGATGTACTCGACAGTCTCTCTTGCATAGACGGGCGTATCGTCCATGACGATGTTTACGTTGTTGTCGCCGGGTACGTCGTTTTTGTCAACATAGAAATAGCCGTCCGGCAGCTCCGGCACTTTCACGGACAGCAGCTTCGCCCGTGCGTATTGGGAGCGGAGCATTTTGCCGCAGAGAATACCGTGCTTGTCGATGTCGCAGACGTACATGGAACGTCCTTCCATCTTGGGCGCATGGTCTTTCTTCACGACAGATCTGGAAATGTTATGCAATGCAGATTCCTCCTTCATTGTGTTATCCTTGATACCGCTGTACGCAGCGGGAATATTGCGCAAAAGTATCTAAGTCCGTCCAGCAGCCCACATCATCCACGGGGACGGTGACAACAGCATCCTCATGGAGCTTCCAGAAACCGCGAAGTCCTTCCGCGCCGTCATAGCGCAGAATATCGGGAATGAATCGGCTGTCGATCAGCGGCGGGTGCTTACGGTAGCCCTCCAGCGTTGGAAAGGCGATAGCGGGGATATTCTCCGGCATGGCACGGTATACGGCCAGAAATGTCTCCTTGGCCACAACGGGCATATCCCCCGGCAGCAGGAAAAAGGCGTCGCATTCCGGCATGGCCGCAAGACCGATCTTGACGGAGGTCAGCATATCGGTGGTGGCGAAATCGTTGTTGTAGGCCAGTGTCAGCGTATCTCCCAGATACCGGCTGCGCAGGATGGCTTCCATATCCCGTCCCCGGTGTCCCAGCACCACCACGATGGGGTCGATGCCGCACAGCAGCAGAGAGTCAATGGAATTTTCGATCAGCGTCTTGCCCCGCAGCGGCATCAGCGGCTTGAAATCTCCCATCCGGCTGGATAGTCCGGCGGCCAGGATCAGGCCTCCGATACGGCGGCTCATGGCCTGCTCTCCCAGAACAGCGTGGCTGGGTATCCGGTGCACCATGTGGTCAGCGCCGCCAATACGGCGGGCAGGGGAAGCTGCTGATCCTGCATAGCGGCCAGGAAAGCACCGAACTGCTCCTCGGCGGGAATGTCGTACCGCGCACCATCCGAGCGGATGTGCAGCGTGCTGCTGTAGCCTTCACAAACGGCACGGGATGTGAGCGGCTGTGCCGGGACGATCATCTCTATCAGCGCATGAAGCGCATCCGGCGTGGCAGCCGCCACAATGCACAGCAGCAGTTTTTCGTGGGTGGTCTGCTCCAGCCCAAATTCCTGTGCGCTGATAAGGTCGATAAAATCCGGGTGGTCATACATCTCCCGCAGCGGCAGATCGTCTGTATTCATAGTGACCGGCACAAACACCGGCGCGGCGCAGACGGTACGGGGCGGACAGCCGTTGGCGGCAAAGGTGCTGGCGCAATAGGCCACGCCGTTTTTCTCCTGCATATGTATCGTACTCCTTTTGGCAGAATAACGCTGATTCTATTGTAAACGCCCTCTTTCGCGTGTTCAAATACTTCCTGAAAAGTACACGCTGAAAAAGGGCGTTTCCGTTTTGTGCAGTTTTTATATAAGGCCTGTTTCGCGGAACTGTGCGTCAAAACGCTGCTGCGCGAAATCGCGCACCTCATTCTCATATTGCTGAAAGGCGTACATGAGCTGCCTGCCCTTTTCTGTCATACAGGTCTTGCCGCCATTTTTGCCGCCATGCTGCCGTGTGACCACTGCATAGCCCAGCTCATGCTCCAGCTTGTTCATCATGTCCCATGCCTTCTGATAGGAGAGGCCCATGTGCAGGCAGGCCTGCCGAACGGATTGCAGGTCAGCGATAAGGAACAGCAGCAGCTTCAGCCGCGAATTGAGGAACATATTCTCCTTGTCGATGCTGATCTTCACCGTGGGCGTCAGCAGAGAAGCGTTGTGCTCCTGCAAATGCTGCCGCAGCTGCGGTTCATTGTGCACGCTCATCAGAATGCCCGCGTCCGAAACGGCTATACGCTGCTTTGCGCAGTCACAGTGCCGCACCGCGCCCCGCAGTCCGTCCGGGCCGTCGTAAGCAAGTATCTGCGGGATCACCTCGCTCCGCAGCACAATGGGATGCCCACCGCGCCCGTCATAGACGGGTGTCACGATGCCGGCGTCACAGGAGAGCAGTGTGTGCAGCGTCTCAGCGAAGAACATCGGGGCATTCACGGGTGTGAATACCACGCGGTCGCACTTGCCCTGTAAATAAGAGAGCCCCAGCTTCACAGAGGAAAACAGCTCCGGCTTTTCGCATTCCGCGTTCTTGATAAATACCACACCCAGCGGAGCGACCTGATGTGTGACCTCCAATTCCTCGGTGCCGGTCACCACTACGATGGGAAACACACCGGCCTGCTGCAAGGTCAATACGATACGGCGCACGATGGGGATGCTGCCGATCTTCAGCAGCGGTACTGCATCCTTTTTGCTGGCTGCGGCGATCACCGCACCCACAGAGCCGAACTTCATCTGGCAGACCTCCTAACCGTTATTTTTGTCATAATATCACGGTCGTATGGGACAAGCAAGTTCTTTTGGAGCGTATCACGCGCTCGTTGGTATTTCGTGATGAGAAATGCCGCGAGGTAACGACGCCGCGGAGATGCTTGGTGGTGTATTCCGCACTGCTGTAGGCTAGTGAATTACTCTTTGGCATAGGATCACATTGCTGATCTATGTCCTCTACGATGGATAAGCGGCGCAAAACCTGCGTCGGTGTAAGCAAAGAATACAGGAACGCCTCCGGCAGGCAAAATAGCCGGAGGCGTTCCTGTATTCGATTTGTTCCATAAGCATCACAGAGCCTTCAGCTTGCGGCAGTATTCCGACTCCGATATCTCTCCGTGTTGAAAAGCGGCGCGGAGTTCTTCCGCGACGGCGACGGTCTGATTCCATTCATCTCTGGAGATCGCACCGCGCTGCTTCCTTGCCTTCAACCGATTATAGGTGCGGGCATATTCCTTCGCGGAAGCCTCTTTCAGCTTCCGCTTCGCTGTCTCATGAGCGCCCACACTGCGGCAGCTCTTTCCCGCCTGACCGGAGATTGGCCTGTCGCAGTACTGGATGTTGTATCCGCCGACCGCGACGAACCAGTGGCCGCAGTTCTTGCATCTGCGGGGGAGGTTGCCCGCGGCAAGCCCCCGCGTCAAGTCCAGATAAAAGAAAGAAACAAGGTCATCAAAAGTGGAACGCTCTGCCAGTTTCGGCTTTCCGGTCTTCTCATCATGATAAGGGATAAAGGATATGTGCGCGGGGAAGTCAAAACGGAAGGAATACGGGGATGGATCTCCGAAAGGATAGGGCTCGTCGTCATCGTCGAGATCAACGAGCTTGGCGTCACGGATATCTTCCCTGAACCGGGCAAACGCATCAATATAGTCCTCGCGCCTGTGGGAGTTCAGTTTATCAAAATACGTTGACAGCATCCAGTTGGTGTTGCGCTGGAACTCATGCAGGTCCGCACCGATCCTGCATATCCGTGAGATCCAATGGGTGTAGTCGTTGTTGCCGCGTGTTCCCTTGGTCATCATCTCATCCCATATCGCCTGATATTCAGAAACGCTGGAAAAGCATGACGGCATTGTGTCAGAGCGCGGCAGGAGAATGTTGTACAGTGGAAGCTCCCGCAGCAGAGTCCTTAGTCGTCCGTATGCGTCATTGGCGATCCCTGCGCTGGAGGGATCACGGGCGGCAAAGAACATCTGTGCTTCCGCGGCAAATTCTTTGGCTGCGGTGTCTATATCACTGTCAAGCCTGCCGGATACCTCCATCGCCTGCGCCGCGAAATATCCGAGAGGGTATTCCTCCCGCGCAATGATCGTACAGGCTGATGTAAAGTCTACGGAAAAGAAATCCACCGCATCGTGGTTCATCTGAAACATGGCAGGACCTCCGTACCCGATCAATTTTATGCAGACGTGCCGATATTCTCCAGACGTCTTGAAAATGAGTTGAAATCTGTTATACTAAGTATACCCGATAATGATAGACGTGTCAATCGGGTATATGCTGCACCTTCACAACTACATATCCATCACCAGAGGAGATACTCGCCGGGGAAGTACCGCCATGAAGCTGCACAGAGCAGTCGAGCGTACCAAGGCTGAGACAAACGCCGCGCAAGCAAAGCGCGACAGGAACGGCCTGTGGTGCATGGCAAATCCAATGAAAAGAGGTGAGAACCGTATATCGTCCCTACAAAAATGAAAGCCGCCAAACTGCTGCAACAGTCTGGCGGCACGCCGCGCTTCGGAAAACGCAGACGCTATCTGCAAACAGTCTAACAGAGAGACCTCCGAAACGCAAGTTCTTTTTCTCTGAATTTGAAACAAGGAGTATCTCATGAAACAATCAACATATACAAACTACGATGAGCTGCCGCTATTCCTCAACGCGGAAATGGTGGCAAAGGTGCTGGGCATCTCTACCTCCAGCGCCTATGAGCTCATGCACGAAGCGAGCTTCCCCGCCCTGCGTGTGGGCAGCCGCATCGTTGTCCCGAAAGAAAAGTTCTGCCAGTGGGTAGAGTCGCAGACAGGCGGTGCGCAATGACCTGCACCCTGCCGTGGCAGAAGCCCGACCCTGTCAAGAACTACTACCCCGTGCCAAAGGTCATCTGTCAACTGGGACTGTCACCCGGCGAGATCGCCGTGTACTCGTTCCTGCTGTTCTGTGAAGACCGCAAGACCTACCAGTGCTATCCCAGCTACCGCACCATCGGCGAAGCGGTGGGTATGAGCCGCAACACGGTGTGCAAATATGTGCGGTCGCTGGAGGAGAAAGGACTCATCCGCACGGAGCGCACCACCGTCACGCTGAAGGACGGACGCAAGCGAAACGGCTCCCTGCTCTACACGCTGCTGCCGGTGGAGCAGGTACTGGCGCAGCACAATCAACACCAATTGCACCTTGCGGAGATGGCCGCCGAGCGTCACCGCGCACAGCAGAAGCTGGCGGCACAGGCGACAGAACCCCCGTGTTTGCCCCTGTGAGCCGCTGTGTGCGATTACAGAAGCCTAAGAGGGTAACGATA
>ERZ1026780.1114-NODE-1114-length-18667-cov-13.935579_pt1 | contig 18667 bp, 17 predicted proteins | sample MGYA00380126_ERZ1026780 | MGnify/ENA primary metagenome ERZ1026780 (study PRJEB33269, sample SAMEA4719762) | human gut metagenome | biome: human-associated habitat; feature: organic feature; material: feces | place: Cameroon | collected 2013-10 ... | reverse complement strand
TAAACCTATTTACTAAAAACAAGAAAAAATGTAAATTTATATAGATAGCTATTCTATTTTTGGATAATCCATTTTTGAACTTTTTTATGAACGGCAAATACAGACACGAATACAAATATGTTTCTCCAGAAATTACTCTTTCCGTTTTGGAAAGCCGCGCAAAATGCGCACTTCCCCTGGATTCGCACGCCGGCGCAAACGGAGCGTATTCAATCCGGAGCATTTACTTTGACGACATCTACAACACATGCTACCACGAAAATGAAGACGGAACAGATCCACGCGAAAAATTCAGAATCAGAACTTACAATTGCGGCACGGACAGAATTTCCCTTGAATTAAAGCAGAAGGAAAATTCAAAGACACTAAAATCAAGCTGCATGATTTCAAAAGAAGACTGCGGCGTAATAATGAACGGTGGAATACCGGAAATCAATGACAGCTCGCCTTACCTTATGAAAAAACTGGTTTCCAAAATGCAATATTCAGGACTCAAGCCGGTTTGCATAGTTGCCTACGAACGTGTTCCGTACGTTTATAAAATTGGAAACGTACGCGTAACTTTCGACAGAAACATAAGAAGTTCTTCCGACATAAAAGGATTTTTCAGCAGATCGACCGCTTTCCGGCCTGTACTGGAAAGAAATATAAATATGATGGAAGTAAAATTCGACGAACTGCTGCCGGATTACATCGCCTCGCTTTTGCAAACAGGACTGCTGAGGCAGACTTCTTTTTCAAAATATTTTTTGTGCAGAAAATTCAACTTAAAAGGAACAATAATTTAAATATAAATTTAATGGAGACTCGCCGCCAACGCGGGGTTTTATGGGAGACATATATGACAACATTTAAGGACGTTTTTAAAAAATCATTTATCGAAGGTTTTTCACGTTATGATATGACGCCGGAAAACATCCTGATTGTTTTTGCGATTTCCGCAATATTTTCAGTCTATATTTTCATTGCGTACAGAATTCTGACAAGAAAAACGTTTTACTCAAAAAATTTCAACATTTCGCTTGCAATAATAAACCTTATCACCGCCGGAATAATTCTTACAATGCAGTCAAATGTCGTTGTTTCCCTTGGTATGGTCGGCGCGCTTTCTATCGTCCGCTTCAGAAATGCGGTAAAAGACCCGATGGATTTAGTTTTTTTGTTCTGGTCAATTTCCTGCGGAATAATAACCGGTGCCGGACAGGCGGAAATCGCATTCGCCCTTTCATTCATTGTAACAGTCGCGCTTATAGTATTTGAAAAAGTACCGGTGGCAAAAGCCGCAAAAATTCTTATGGTCAGCGGTGAAGGCTATGATATAGAAGAAAAAGTTTCTTCGGTCTGCAAAAAATACTGCTCAAATTTCACCACAAAATCCTGCTCAGTCGCGAACAGCCGCACAGACCTTGTTATTGAAGTAAAATCCGACAAAGACGAAGAACTTTTAAAAGAAATCGCATCCATTCAAAACGTAAACAGTTCTTCCCTGCTAAAACACGATGGAGAAGTCACTTACTAAAAATTAAACAAGTTGAATGTCGAGTTTATAAATTCGACGTTCGGGCTAAATATCCTGATTTCGCGAATTAAAAAGGCGGTCGTTTTCAGAAAGCGCGCGAATTACGCGGCAGGGAACGCCAGCCGCCAAACTGTTCGGCGGAATATCTCGTGTTACAACGCTACCAGCGCCAATAACACAGTTTTCCCCAATCGTAACTCCACCGCAAACAGTAACATCAGAAGCAAGCCAGCAGCCAGACTTTATTACAACCGGTTTTGCATATTCATTTGTATAAAAACTTCCATCAGGCTTCTGCCTTGGCCGTCTTTCTTCATTTAACAACGGATGCATCGGCGTAACAACAGAACAATTAGGTCCAAAAAACACATCATCGCCAATAGAAACTGGCGCGCAGTCAAGAATTACAAGATTAAAATTTGCGTAACAATTTTTTCCAAAAGAAGTGAATTTTCCGTAATCAAACTGAATCGGTCCCTGTAAATACAAATTGCCCCCATGACATGGGAGCAATTCATCTAATATTTCCGAGCGTTTTTGCGCTTCAGTTTCATAAGTTTTATTGTAATCCGCACAAAGCCTGTGCGCTTTTCCTCTAAGCCCGGCAAGCTCCGCATCAGAAGAATCATAAAGTTTGCCGGCAAGCATTTTTTCAGTTTCTGTCATAAAAACTCCGGCAAAATTATACCACAAGTTTTTACAGCAGAAAAGAACGGCGCTTAGCCTACATTTTTCATGCTTACAACAGGCTTTGCCTCAACAGCGGCGGCTCTAGCCTGGTCATAACGTTTGTTTACAAAATAAACAACAACATTTACACTTACAATCGCAAGATTAAGAATATAAACAACCAAGACGTAGTTTACTGCACCTTTAGAAAGTTTTGCAACGATTCCTGCAATGTAACCAACAATTATCAAAAGAACGAATTTCAAGCTCATGTTTTTTGCAGTTTTTGACTTGATGTTCTTCCAGACATTAATCGGCCATGAAAGTCCAAAACAAATTAACATTACAGATTCTAAGATTTCAGCCATTTTTTCTACCTCTTTACGATTAATAAGATAGCGCATTTTTTTTATAACTTCTAATATATCTTTTTTATCATATTGATAATTATTAGTTATGAATGTACAATTAAATCCGCGTTATACAGGAATCATCTTCTTCAGGAATCCAAAACCTTAAATTTACGGCAAGGAAATTTTTATGGAACTTACACAGCTCAGATATTTTTTGGAAGTAGCAAAAACCCAGCACGTAACAAAAAGCGCGGAAACTCTTCACGTTGCCCAGCCCGCATTGACACAGGCAATTCACCGGCTGGAAAATGAACTTGAAGTTCCGTTATTCTCGTCAAAAGGACGGAACATTGTTCTTACGCCCTATGGAAAATATTTTTACGAAAAACTTGAACCGCTTCTAAAAAGCCTGAACGAACTGCCGGAAAACCTTAAGGAAATGGCAAAAACTGAAAACGCAACAATCCACCTTAATGTCCTGGCAGCCTCATCGCTGGTAACGGAGGCAATTATTGAATATCAGAAAATAGACGATGCGCTTCACATCCAGATTCATCAGAACGAAAAAAATGATATGGACGACATCCGCGTAACAACAGAAATTTCCGCGCGGACACATGAAAACAAAACATCCGATGATTCAAATTTTATCTGCACGGAAAAAATCTTTCTGGCTGTTCCGAATATTCAGGAATTCCAGGAAAAAAAAGAAATAACATTTGAGGAGATAAAATCCATCGGACAAAAATGGGGATTCGTTTCTCTCTTAGGCTCAAAACACCTTCGCTCAATCTGCGACAAATACTGCGCCGACGCAGGAATAAAACCAAACATAATATTTGAAAGCGACAACCCCGCTTCGGTAAAAAACATGATCGCCGCGAACATAGGAATTGGATTTTGGCCGGAATTTTCGTGGGGCGCGCTGGATACTTCACGAGTCAGACTTTTAAAAATCACAAAACCTGACTGCAAGCGCGACATCCTAATCACCTGCAAGAAAAACAAAGCCGAAAACAGCCACGTCGAAAATTTTTATAAATTTCTTACAGGATATTTTAAAATGGCAAGCATAGGCGAAAACTGATTCCTAGCACTTAGGACACATCCCCCGAACACTCTCGCCGGGGGGGGGGCGTTCATTTTCTATTTTAAGAAAATCAATCCCAAAATTCCAACCGGAATCAAATAAGCCGCAAACCATTCAAGCTTGCCCTTTTTGATAATTTTCATAAGACAAGCCAATGAAAAATAACCGAATATAAAAGCGGAAATGCAACCGGCAAGCACAATGCCCGCACCAATCGACGAAGAAACTTCTCCCAAATCTTTTAATTCCAGCACAAATGCGCCAAGAATTGCAAAAATAGAAACAAGAAAAGAATATTCACCGGCCGCTCCGCGTTCCACCCCGCAAAGCTGCGCGCCTGCAATTGTTGAACCAGAACGGCTGATTCCCGGCAAAGTTCCAACTCCCTGCATAAAGCCAATCACGGCAGCCTGAAGAACAGAAATACCTTTGTTTTCAGACTTAGGCACAGATTCCGTTTTTGCAAGAGATTTTTTTTCAACAACAGACGAAAAAAACAAAAGGCAAGCAGTAAGCAAAAAACCTGCGCAGGTAAATTTTATTGAAAGCTCAGGAATCAGCTTGCTCGTAAAAATCCCGATAGCGCCTGTTATAGCAGTAGAAATAATCAAAGCAAGAATGGTTTTTCTTCCGCGCATTTCTGTTCCACAGAGAATGTCATTTTCATCAACTTCCGCCGGAGCAGGACGGCGAGCAATCAGCCGGCCAAAAACCTTTAAAAGCTTCCAGATTGATTTTCTAAAATAAATGCAAACCGCAAGCAATGTAGCCAAATGTAAAAAAACATCATACAGCAAAGGAACATCCTCAAGCCCAAAAAGATTCTGAACAACCGCAAGATGTCCGCTCGAAGAAATCGGAAGAAATTCCGCAATTCCCTGCAAAATTCCCAAAAGAATACTTTGAATCAATGTCATAATAAAACCCTTGTAAAAAATATAGCATTTTTTCTTAATAAAAAAAAGACCATTCGCCGCTTATTTAAAAATTTTGTAATGTTGTTCGCAAAACCGCCAAGTCTGAATCTTCGTACTTGTTGTGCCCTTTTTGGCTTTTTTTGAATTTCCAGCATTCGATTTTAGCCAGTTTTGAAAAGCCACATTGAACGAAAAACTTTTACCGACTTGTTCCTTGAAAAACGCCCTGTGCTTTTCGCTGCAGACAAAGTTTTCTTCTATTATATTGTTTGGTTTTATTTCACCGGCAGATTGAGTTTTTCGGGTTTTGCGCTCGGCACGCGTTCTTTTTCCGCTTTCCAAAAAGACTGCAATCCGCTCAGAAAGTTCAGACTTGCTTCCTGTCGCCTGCAAATTATTTCTGCGGCAAAAATCCACAAGCTCTTCTTTCAGGTAATAATACTGGCGAAAAATTTCCGCGCTCAATTTCAAATCTAAATCCAGGCGTTCATCAATCATTTTCCTGACCTTTTCAACTCTTCTATTTTAATCTTTTTTCTATTATAATACATTTTATGGCTAAAACATTCGACGACAAAAAAATTATTTACACGATGGATCGTGTTACACGAGCTTACGGAACAAAAGTTGTTTTAAAAGACGTAAGCATTTCTTATTATTACGGTGCAAAAATCGGCGTTATCGGTGCAAATGGCTCTGGTAAATCTTCCCTTTTTAAAATTCTTGCCGGCGTTGACAAAGATTTTTCCGGCGAAACAAAATTAGCTCCAGGATACACAATCGGTTACCTTGAACAGGAACCACAATTAACACCTGGAAAAACCGTCATTGAAACAGTAAAAGAAGGCGTAAAAGAAATCACCGCTCTTCTTGAAGAATTTGACAAAATCAATGAAGCCTTTGGCGATCCGGATGCTGATATTGATAAACTTTGCGCACGTCAAGGCGAAGTTCAGGAAAAACTGGATGCCTTGGATGCCTGGAATCTGGACAACAACCTTGAGCTTGCAATGGATGCCTTGCGCTGTCCTCCGCCGGAACAAAATGTAGATGTGCTTTCCGGTGGTGAACGCAGACGAGTCGCCCTTTGCCGGCTTTTGCTGCAAAAACCGGATATCCTGCTCCTTGACGAGCCGACAAACCATTTGGACGCAGAAACTGTCGCATGGCTGGAAAAACACCTGCACGACTATCCGGGAACAGTAATCGCCGTAACACACGACCGATATTTTCTTGATGAAGTTGCCGGCTGGATTCTTGAGCTTGACCGCGGCGAAGGCTATCCGTTCAAGGGAAATTACACAAGCTGGCTTGAACAGAAAAATGCCCGTCTTGCGCAGGAAAACAAAAACGAAACTGCACGCCAAAAAGAAATTCAGCGCGAATTGGAATGGATTCACATGGGCGCAAAAGGCCGGCAGGCAAAACACAAGGAACACATTTCCCGCTACAACGAGCTTATGTCCCGGGAATCAAAAGCCCAGCTGAAAGATACGCAGATTTCAATTCCAGCAGGTCCTAGACTTGGAAATCAGGTTATTGATTTGGAAAATCTTACAAAGGCTTATGGCGACAAACTTCTTTTTGACAAGCTGAATGTTCATATTCCGGCCGGAGCAATTGTGGGAATCGTCGGATCAAACGGTGCCGGAAAAACAACGCTTTTCAAATTGATTGCGGATGCCGCAGGACTTCCAAACGGAGAAAAGCCAGACGGCGGCGAAGTAAAAATCGGTTCAACTGTAAAACTTGTATACGTTGACCAGATGAGAAGCGGCCTCGATCCAAACAAGACTGTTTATGAAACACTTGGCGGCGGCGCAGATATGATAAAACTCGGCGCAGTTGACGAAAAAGGCAGACCTATGGAAGGCGGCGTCCGGGAAGTAAACGCGCACGCATATTGCGGCTGGTTCAATTTTGCAGGTCCAGACCAGAACAAAAAAGTAAGCGTGCTTTCCGGCGGCGAAAAAAACCGTCTGAACCTTGGAATGATGCTGAAAGAAGCAGGAAACGTACTGCTTTTTGACGAACCGACAAACGATTTGGATGTACAAACAGTCCGCGCCTTGGAAGAAGCGCTTGAAGACTTTGCCGGCTGCGCGCTGGTAGTAAGCCACGACCGCTGGTTCTTAGACCGAATCTGCACACATATCCTGGCATTTGAAAACAACTCCGAAGTACGATTCTTTGAAGGCAACTGGTCAGAATACGCAGAATGGAAAAAAGAACAGTTCGGAGAAGACGCAAGCGTTCCAAAACGAACCGTCTACAGAAAACTTTCAAGATAACTTTTAAATATTTTTACGAGGGAGAAAACTCCCTCGTTTTTTTTTTGGAATAATTTTTTCTGCTGCTGAAAATTTTCAACCTTAATATTGTAAACCATTTTAATTACTATAGGTTTACAATGTAATTTATTTTCATTATATTTTTCTTATGGAAACTAATTTACTTCAACTTGCAGAACAAATCACAAACGGAAAACGACTAAATCATTCTGACAACCTTTCTTTTTTTGAAACCTGCGAATTAACCCAACTTTGCAAAGGCGCAGATTTAATACGCAGACATTTTATGGGAGACCGCATAGACCTGTGCTCCATCATCAATGCAAAAAGCGGCCGATGCGGCGAAAACTGCAAATTCTGCGCGCAGAGCATTTTTAACAAAACAAACTGCCAGGAATACGACTTTCTTGAGCCGGAAGAAATTTTCAGGCAGGCAAAAGCGCTTGCGGATGAAGGTGTGCACCGCTTTTCAATTGTAACATCAGGAAAAGCGCTCTCCGGCAAGGATTTTGAAAAAGCCCTTAAAGCATTCAAAATGATTAATTCAAATCTTAACATAAAAACCTGCGCATCCATGGGATTTATTTCAAAGGAACAGATTTATGCGCTAAAAGAAGCCGGTGTTTCAGGAATCCATCACAACATTGAAACAAACCGTGCAAATTTCAAGAATATCTGCACGAGCCACACTTACGAAATGAAAATAGAAACGCTAAAAAATGTCAAAGCCGCAGGACTCCGAATCTGTTCCGGAGGAATAATCGGAATAGGCGAAACCTTTTCTGACAGGATAGAAATGGCCCTTGCGCTTTCAGAAGCAGGCGCGGACTCCATTCCGATAAACGCGCTCATTCCAATACCCGGCACAGCCTTTGAAAATCTAAAACCCCTCTCCGAAAACGAAATCCTAAGGACAATCGCAATGTTCCGCTACATAAACCCTTCAGCAGACGTAAGACTTGCCGCCGGCCGCAAACTTATGTCCGGAAAAGGCGAATCCGTATTCTGCAGCGGTGCGAGCGCCACAATAACCGGAAACATGCTTACATCTTCCGGCACAACAATTTCCGAAGACAAGGAAATGTTCAAAAAATTAGGACGTAATATATAGAAGAAAACTTTTCCAAAATCTTTATGCTAGGCCAAATCCGGGCTTACAGACAAAAAAAGCGTAACCGGCCTTTTGAAATCTGTAGAACCCCGGATTCTGGCATAGTAAAATAATATTATCCAAAAACAATCTGGTAAAATTCTACCTATTCAGCAAGTTTCCAAGTAATTTTTTCTTAAAATGAAGGCATGAGTTTTGCTGAAAATTTGAGAGAACTTATAAAAATTTGCGGAATAACCACCAAGGAACTGGCGGCGCAGACCGGAATAAACGAGAACACAATCAGCAGCTATCTAAAGACAAACGGCTCTATTCCAACTGCGGACAAAGCCGTTGAGATTGCAAAAGCCCTGCACACTAGCGTTGAATTTCTGGTAACCGGTTTTGAAAAAGAAAATTTTTCCTACAAGATGAGCCATAACTACAAATTTTCAAGAACCATCGCCTCCCTGGAAAAAAATACCCGAAGGCACCAGAGAGCCAATCCTAAAAATGATTGCCGAAATCAGCCAGAAATTCTCAAAATCCTGACGTCGACGAATGAACGGATTGCTTGGAGAGGGGGAATTTTCAACCCCCATAAATCTCCACCGCAAAGCACACGCGCGCATCTCCCCTTTCGTCCGTCGCGTTTCGCACCTCGATTTTTCCGCCGTGGAGGATTGCGATTGCCTGCGCGATTGAAAGGCCAAGCCCTGAGCCTGTCATGCTTCTTGAGCGGTCGCCGCAGGAATAACGCCACTTTACATTTTTTGAAGAATCAATCCCTGAAATTTCAGAGATTCTTCCGTCGTCCAGAAATTTTCTTTCAACAGAAGTTTTTTCAGAATTTGCAAACGAACTCGATATTCAAACCATATATATTTTTTCGCCCGGATACACGATTTTTATTCATAAAGGAAGTTTCCACTAGACTTTTTTCTTAAAAAATTTTAGTTTTTTTTAAGAATTTAAATATATCGTTTTTTGTAGTGCCCAGCGCGCTATATTATCAACTATTTCGAGTTTAAAATGAAAAAAATTATCCGGATTTTTATATTCGTGTCAGCTTGTTTTTTTTCGTCCTGTGCTACCTCAAAAATAAACGAAAGCGCAGTTGAAACTTCTGCTCCTGCTGAAAAAAAACTCAACAAAAAGAAGATTAAACCAATTAAATACAAAGAGGAAAAATTCGCCACGGCTTACGAAAACCGGGATTACGAAACATGTCTTGGAATGTTTTTGTACAAAACCCGAAAAAAAGCGAATATAAGAGATAACCTTGATCTGGCGATGCTTTATTTTCTGAACGGCGAATATGCCCAGGCTTCCGCTGTTTTTGAAAAAACTGATGCGCAAATGTTTGATGCGCTTACAAAAAGCGTTACAAAATCAATTGGTGGAGCTATTGCGAACGAAAATCTAAAGGAATACCGCGGAAATGTCTACGAGTATCTTCTGGTGAACACGATGAATTCCATCTGCTATTATCTGCGGGGCGATTTGGAAAACGCTGTGAACCAGCTAACAAAACTTTCGGTTGAAAAACTTCCTGAATACAGGCGACTTTACGGCGAAGTAATTGTGAATGAAGGACTTGATCCTTCCGCCAGGGAAAATCTTGGAAACGACATAAAATCCTTGAAATCTTACAGCATTGATTCTTCTGTTTTTACCGCGGATTTGCCTCAAAAACCTACGGAAAAAGATTTTTACAAGGAATCGTCTCTTGCCAGGTATTTGAGCTTGATTTTGCGCCAGGCTGACGGCGATAAAAGCCAGATTGATTCAGATTCCATAGTTTTAAAATCTCTTGTGAAAAATTTTGATTCCGCCGATTCAGAAATTCCTTCCGGGAAAGGCAGGCTGAATGTTCTTGCCCTTGCCGGACTGATTGGAAAGCAATCCGCCAGAGAAGTGTATTTTCCTTCAAAATCAACGTTCTTTTATGTTCCAACAGGGAATCCTTCATACAAAGCATTGCCTGTTCAGTTCAAGTTTGTATATCCTTCCTACACAGCAAAATCCACTGTAAGCGGGGTTGACGTTGTTTTGAACAATATTGGAACAAAAAAAACAATTATAATAGAAAATTACAATGCAAATCTTGAAAAATCTGTTAAACTAAGAGCTAGAAAAGAATATGCCGCGAGCCTGAACCGAAGCATTACAAAGAAAACCAGCGGAATTGTGGCAGGAATTGCAAGCATAAACGCAAGCTACGGAGGACTTAAAGCATTGTCAGGAAGCAGACTTGCATACACATTGGCTTCAGTTGCGTTCGACACGTTGTGCGCTTCAACTGCCGCGGGGCTTGCCGCAATAGACTTGACAGAAACCGCTGATATCCGCCAGGGAGAATTCTTCCCGGAAACCGTAAATGCCGCAGGTTTTACAGTTCCAGCCGGTCTGTACAGCGGCAAAGTGGTTTATCGTTTTTCCGACGGCAGCGTTGTTGAAAAACCATTTGAAACGGAAGTAAAAGATGGAAAGCCTTCTTTGGTTGTTTCATCTTGTATAAAATAGATTTTTAGAGGTGAATTATGAAATTAAAAGTAGTATTGGTAAATTTGCTGGCTGTTTCTTCCCTGTTTTTATTTTCCTGCGCAACAACTTCTGTAAAAAGATATGCGGCGGAGGACAGCGTAAAAGATTTGAGCGGATACTGGAACTCCAACGATGTTGACCAGGTTTGCACAACTTTAATTGACTCATGCATAAAATCAAGGCGGATTACAAATTTCAGAGCCACAGAAGGCAGGGCGCCGGTTGTAATTATTGGAACTATAAGAAACAAAAGCGTTGAGCACATCGACACTTCAATTCTTTCAAAAAGATTCCAGAACGTAATCATCAACGACGGAACTTTGGAATTTGTGGCGGACGCAAACCAGAGGGAAGAACTCCGCGCGGAAAAAAACGACCAGGCGGAAAATGCCTATGAAACTGCAAAATCTATCGGCAACGAAACGGCGGCGGATTTTATGCTTCAGGGTACAGTTTCTACAATCGTAGACACAGCTGGAAGACAGCAGGTAAGAACTTACCAGGTTGATATGCAGCTGATTGACTTGGAAACAAACAGAATCGTCTGGTCTGAACAGAACAACGACATTAAAAAATACATAAAAAAATCAGCAGTAAAATTTTAAGCTTCGCTTTGAAAAAATAGCCTAGACAATTTCAGGATTTTTATGAAAAAAAATATTTTAGCTTTTTTCTTTGTTTTCTCCGCCTGCTTTTTGTTCGCCGCAAAAAACAAAATGCCTGAATGGATAACTTTGCCATCAAGCGTTTATCCGGCAGAAAAATATATGAACGGAACAGGTTCCGGAGCAAACCGCGAAACCGCAGAGCTTGAAGCTGTAAAAAATCTTTCCTCTGTTTTTGGGCAGACAGTCAAGTCAAATACAGCTGCGTCAAAAAAAATGGAGCGGGCACTTTCCGAAGGAAAAGTTTCTTTTTCATCGGCTGAAAATTTGCAGCAGAAAATAACAAGCCAGATTGAAGCTGAAAATCTGATTGGAATCGAAATCGCGGAATATTTTTACAATAAGCCTGAAAAAAAATGGTATGCAGTCGCAATTCTTGATAGAGAAAAAGCGTCCGCCGTTTATCAGGAATATATAGAAAAAAATGATGCGGCAGCCCGAAAGGCAATAAAAGAATCCGAAAAAAATCCAGGCACTTTTTACGGCTATAGCGAAATTTGTTTTGCGGCGGAAATTGCCTCGGAAAACGACAAGCTGGTAAAAAATCTTACTGTAATTGATTTTGAAAGCGGCAACGAAATCAGCAAAAAAGTTGTGTCGCTTCAAAATACGCAGCTGGCCAAGAAAAAGTTCGCGGAAAATATTACTATTTATGTGAAAATTTCCGGAGACAGGGACAACAAAATAAAATCTGCATTTCAAGATATTTTTTCAAAATACGGATTTAAAACTTCACCGTCAAAAAAAGAAAAATACAATCTTGAAGGCAAATATTCTTCAGAAATTTCACAGAAAGGAAAAATCACTTACTGCGTTTATTCGCTGGACCTGGATTTTTCAGACGTTTTGCAGGCAGAATCACTGTTTGCAATAAACTTAAAAGGCCGGGAAGGCTCGCTTTCTGAATCCGATGCCACAAACAGAACATACCGGACTCTTGAAAAAGACATAGGAACTCAATTCAGCAAGAATTTTGATTCCTACATAAACAATCTGTCTTTCAAATAATTGCTTGAAAACATTTGTCTTCCGGTGATTGATTTTATAAACAGCAGATTAAAAATTTTACAAAAAATATAGGAGAAAAAAATGAAAAAGAGTATTTTTATTCTTTCTGTTGTAGCTACAGTTCTGCTTGGCAGCTGCGCCACAACAAAAGTTGCTGGTTCTGGAATTAAAGGCAAAGCCGCCAAAGTTCAGAAAAATTACGTAACAATCCTTGACTATCAGGGCGCATCTTTTGGCTCTGAAATTCCTCAGTGGGTTGTTGAAATTGGAAATGGAAATTATTCAGCTGAATATCTTTCTCCAATTATGCCAGGAATTTCGGGCAAAAAACCGTTTGTTGTAGTTGCCCGCGGCGACAATCTTGAATTTACTAAACAGTGGGCCGACTTGGTTGACGTGGAAGTTCAGGTTGGCGACGAAATGCAGCGAATTGTCGGAAAAGCAGTTTCTGCGGCTCAGAAAGGACGTTCAAAGCAGACTGGCGATGTAAAAGAAGCAACAACTTTGGAACAGGAACTGAATATGTACAAGCAGGCAGTTTCTGCAGTTGAACTGAACGGTCTTGAAAAAATCGCTTCATACTGGATTCAAAAAGAAGTAAAAACTTCAAAAAAAGCAAAGGAATCAAAAACTTACTATGAATATTATGCAGTCTGGGGCATGGCAAAAAAACTCTACGACATTCAGATTCAAAACGCTATGAGCAGTGTTGAAGACAACACAGACGAAGGCAAAGCCCTTAAGGAAGCGCTTTCGCTTAAACTTCAGAATATGATGATTACTTCAAACGACGAAGAGATCAATGCAGAAGCTGAAGAAGTTCTTGAGGCAAAATAAATAACCCAAGTATCGAGTTTTTTTGAAAATTCTGAAAGAACGCTTTCGGCAGATTTCCAATTTGCTCAGATGGATTTGGCTCGAATTCGGGTGCTTCGCACTTTTAGTGATTCAATCGCCAAAAATCTTCGCAAACTGTAAATCTGCCTACGCTTTTATTTTTTTCATAAAAAACTCGACATTTGGGCATAATTTGATTTCTTTTAGGTGGCTGTATGAAAAAAAATCAAAAAAAAGTATTTATTTTAACTTTTGCTCTATTCACCGCATTTTTTGCAGCACACGCAGAAACTCAGAGCGACAATATTTTTGAAAATCAGAAAGTTGAAGACGGCGATTTTTACAAAATCGAACGGGAGCCTTCTAAAAAAGAAATCGAAGACGAAAATTCAAAGTTTTTTGAAAGCGTAAAACAAAAAAAACTTGAAATTCTAAGAAAAATTGAAAAAGAACGTCAGAAGCTTGAATCCTCAAAAACAAAACTTTCTTCAGCAACCGAAAAATCAAGGCTGGAATTAGAAAAGAACAAAGCCAAGATGAAATCCCAGCTTTCAAAAAAAACTGAGCAGACAAAGCCCGGACAAAATTCAGGAAACCAAAAAAATCCTGAAAAATCCGAAATTGATTCGCTCAAAAAAAATGCTCCGTCAGTAGCGGCCACGCCAGACAACAGCCAAAAAGAAAACAAAACAGAATCCAACAAAGCCGAGCCGCCAAAATCAAAAGCAGAAGCAAAATCCGCTCCAAAAACTCCGCAAAAACCGCAGTATCAGCCAGAAAATCTGACACTCGCGGAAGCTGAACAAAAAATGGATGCCACAATAAATCTGCGCAAAAAATTCATTGACCTGGGAATGGGCTACAAAGGAATCGAATATGTCTGGGGCGGCAAAACTCCCCGGCCAGGCTTCGACTGTTCAGGCCTCGTTTCCTACACCGCAAAACAAAGCCTCGGCATTGACATAAAAGGGAACGCGCAGGACATTTACAACCATACATCACCAGTTTCATTAGGCGACGCGCTCCCCGGCGACTTGATTTTCTTCAAAGGCTCGGCGGATACCAGAATCACGCACGTAGGAATCTACCTTGGCAAAAATCCCGGAGAAAATGATTTTGGAAAGCAAAACCTGTTTTTAAACGCCGCAAGCGCCGGCCCCAGAACCGGAGTAATCATAAGCGGACTAAACGAAAACTACTGGAAAAAAACATTTTACGGCTGTGGCAGAATCATTCCCGAAATTTAAAATAAACCAGCGCACGCCGCAAAAAAATTGTGCTTCTAAAAACTGGAGCTGAGGCGTCTCTAACGCCCTACCTTTTGAATGCCATTCAAACGCTCTAGCCAGGTGAACCACAAGCCGGTAATTTTTTCAAGGCTAAATATTCAAATTAAAACCAATTGAAATTCCGGAAAAAATCCATGGCAAAACCACTTTTGAAAAAACATCATTTCCGGAAGAAACTGAATTTCCAGCCCCGGAGGATTTTTTCGCCGAAACTTTAAATGGAACAACAAAATTTTTTGACAAAAAGACATCCAAATCAGCAAAATCGAACGGAATATTGTATTTCGTCTTGAAATCCGCGGAAACCAGTCCTGCTAAATTTAAAAAATCAATGTTTGCAGAATCTTTTCCAGAACCTCCGCCAAAAAGAATGTTTTTTTTGTATTTCCAGTCTGCATCATATCTTCCAGATTGAAACGCAAAAAAAATCGAATTAAAATCCATCAAAAAAGAAAATGCGCATTTTTTATACTCAAAAGAAAATCCGTTCAAAAGCGCAAGAGCCTCAATTTTTCCGTTTACCTTGTAATATTTGTAAGGATACAAAAAATAAGCCTGATTTTTATCCGTCAGCGAGCCATTAAAATCTCCGTAAAAAAAAGCCGCTCCAGTATACGGCTTAAATTTCCAGCGAACATTTTTCCACAGCTGACTGTATGTGCAGACAAAAAGATTTCCAGCCGCATCAACAAGCATTTTATCCTCATTATTCAGCACATGAATTTTTCCAGCGCAAAAACAAAAATCCATCTGATGATTCATAAATGAAAACTGAATGCCACTCGCACCAGAAAATGGATTTTTCACATTTCCATAAAACCAGTAAAAATCGCCTTTTTCAGATTTTCCAGAAAAAAATCCAAAATAAGGTTTTATAGAAAATTCTTTTATATAGAAAGGAACTGCAATTTTTCCGTTGAATCCGCAAATTTCTTCCTGCGTAAAAATATGCTCCGCAGCCACCGAAAGCGAACCGGCAGAAACGAATCCAAAATTCGCTGAAATGCCGAAAAAATCATTCGCATATTCTGCGCAAAAATCGCCCTTAAAAGCAGAACCTTTAAAATATTCAACAGACGAATCCAGATAGAAAAGATTCGCTCCGGCAAAAAATTTATGCTTCTTCACCGGCAGATAATCGTTCAAATTCCAGTTGTACAAAATCGCTGTGCCAGAAGAATCGCTCCACAGATTGCAAATATTATGGCTGAATTCAAAAGAATACAATTTTGAAAGCGCAAACCCCAGCAAAAAAAAGAAAAACTTCTTCATCATAAAAACAAAAAAAAGCCTGCCTGCGCTTCAAAATCGAGCACAAAGCAGGCTTAAAACTGCAAGTTTTATTGCAGAGAACTAATTTTAGTAATTATCAAAATAGCCACCAAATTCTCCCATAGGAATCATTGAAACTCCTTCAAAATCCAGGCCAGGAAGTAAATCGCTCAACAGTTTTGAATTTATTTTCAAACCTATTCTAGCATCGTATTCCGCCTTTACGTAATCATCTCCAACCGATTGCCTCATTTTATCTTCTACGACTTTTTCAATATCATCTGAAGTTTTCATATCAGATGTTATATCAAGATTCAAAGTGCCTTTTTTTTCTGTCCAATCAGATTTGTAATAATAGTAATCAACAACGCAGTCAATTTTCAAATCAGAACCATCGCGCTCAAAGATGCCAGAGAAATATCCAGCCTTAAAAAGTTTTCCCATGTCAATTCCAAAAGAATTGCCTGAAGAAGACGCATTCCACCTCAGAGTTTCAAATGGATTTTCATTCGGAATATAGAAAATTCCGTCGTTCTTAAGACATTTATTCAAATCTTCCGCCGCGGCAAGAACAACATTTCCATAGCGAGCAACTTCATCTTTCGCAGCCTGAGGATATGAGCTAGCTGAACTTACAAGATAATTGTAAGAATTTTCAAGAATTTCAATTGCTTCAATGAATGTTTTCTTAGAAGTTTCCATTGCGCCGGCATTTCTTACTTTCAACGAGTTTGTATTTGCAAGTTTCCTGAAAAATTCCCATTCCTCCGGGTTTTCACCAAAAAAGTCTTTCGCAGAAGCAATGTTCGCCGACAAGTCATAAGAGCTGAGCCACTGGAAAGTGCCTTTCAAAATCTGCATGCTTGAAATCAAAACGTTCAGTTCAGCTTTTCCAACATAAACAGAAGAATCTCCAAGAACCTCTTCCAGGCCAAGCGCAGAAATTACTTTTGACGGCACAATAACATTTCCTTCTGAAATTGAAGCGGCAAGTTTCTTTGCGTTTTCAAATTTTCCGTCAAAAATCTTAAGAATATTGTCAATAAGCCCGTTCGCGCCGGTCGGATTGCATTCAACAAGATTTCCCCACAAAAGCAACGATGTAGTAGCCGATGTCTGTGTTGACTTTATAAGAGATTCCTTGTACCTATCAGAATTTTTAAGCCATTCTGGAACATTAAATTCAGGGAATTTAGATGAATCATAGTCTGTCAAAACACGTTTTCTATGGTCATAGGAACATCTATATTTTTTTGTTGAATCTGTTATCTGCTCTCGCACATCTTGCGGCAAACTATTTTTATAAACCAAATATTTTCCATTTTCATCAAGTTTTACATTTTTCACACAATAAAAATCCGACCTATAACAAGAAATCCATTCATTATCTTCATCCAACAGAGCTTTTATCCAACATTCTTCTCCGTCTGAATTCCAATCACATCTGTCCCCTGAAACTTTCACGCAATAATAAGTTTCATCAGCAGGCGCTTCGCTCACAGTATAAACATCTTCATAACCCCCTCTCTTATATTCTTTAAGCCATTCGCCGTTAATAAGCGCGTTCAAAGTGGAAGGATAATTTTTTACGCCGAAGTTATTCTTCATAATGTTGCTGACGCTGCTATCAGTACTGATTGTGGCAATTTCAGCAAGAGCATAGTACAATTTTGTTTCATCGTTCTGCTCTTTGTTATATGCTTCCTTGATTTTTGCAACACCCTCATCATATTTCTGGTCAAAAAGCAAATCGATTCCTTCATTCAGAAGAATTTTATATTCTTTTGAAGAAGCCGTTATTGTCACAGAAAGCGCTCCATTTACTACCTTGCCTTTGTAAACAAAAGAAACTGTGTAAGTACCAACAGAAGATGAACTAAATCCTGAAGTTTCAACATTGTTCGCATTCAAAGAAATTTCTCTTGTTGTTTTATCATTATATTCTACAGAAACAGAAAGCCCTGAAAAATCAAATCTGTCGCCAATTTCATATTCTGTCTTTGGAGAAGTCTTTTTCAACGTAACAGAAGAAATTTCTATTTTATTTGCGCCAACCGGAAGTTTTACATCGACATCAGCGACAAATTTTCCGCCTTCAGCTTTGTCTATTTTTGAATCACCGCTTACATTGATAACAGAATTTTCGCCGGCTTTTACATTTTCAATTTTTCCATCGGCAACATCAACTGTTCCAACTTTTTCATCAACAGTTACAGTTCCAATGGAAGAACCTTCTCCGCCTTTGATTGCCGCTCCATCAGCCTTTACTTCTACAGAATCAACTTTTGTTTTTTCAACAGAAACGGAAGCGTCATTTCCTTCAACAGAAACACTTGTAACAGAAGAATCTTTTATTACGATTGAAGAGCCGCCTTTTACAACAACCGAAACTTCACCACTGCCGTTTTTAATTGTAAAAGATGAGCTTTTTACTTTTTCAGAAACAACAATTTTTACGTTTTTTACATTTTCAAGCACAACATTGGCAGCATTTACAGTCAATGTTTTTCCGCCGAAGTCAGCATTTTTAATTGTTACAGTGGAATTAACAGAAACATCTTCTTTGATTTCTTTTCCAGTCAAATCAACAGTCGAGCCGCTGTTGTTAATCAATGAAGAAATTGAATTATCGTCATCTGAACCGCCGTCAGAAGCGCAGGAAACAGCCGCAAACGCAAATGCGGCAGCCAAAAATAAGCATAAGAACTTTTTCATACAAACTCCCATACCTTTATTTTTTGCAATGTTTAATTTTGTGAACTTTTACGGTCAGTTCACACACTGCTATTTTTGAAAGTCTACCCCCCCCCCCGACATTTTTGTCAATATGCCATTCAGCCTTGAACTTTTCCTGCGGCTTTGTTTTGATTTTCAACACTTCTATTTTAAATTCTTTTCATTATATTTTTCTTATGGAAAATAATTTACTTCACCTTGCGGAACAAATCAAAAACGGAAAACGGACAAGCCATTCCGACAATCTTTCTTTTTTTGAGACCTGCGAATTAACTCAACTTTGTAAAGGCGTGGACTCTATTCCAATAAACGAACTCATTCCAATACCAGGCACAACAATTTCCGAAGACAAGGAAATGTTCAAAAAATTAGGACGTAATATAT